>Ga0209269_1000036_pt1 | contig 279677 bp, 263 predicted proteins | sample MTBAKMMethaMetaG_FD_187455 | JGI IMG/M metagenome (GOLD analysis project Ga0209269, IMG submission 187455) | Enrichment culture microbial communities from Arthur Kill intertidal strait, New Jersey, USA, that are MTBE-degrading - MTBE-AKM (Arthur... | ecosystem: Environmental > Aquatic > Marine...
TTTCGTGATCTGATAAGGGTGATTTTCCCAACTGTCAAATTCTATATCCCAGCGAAATTTTGAAAATTTTTGATCGCGATATCCGATGATCTCATTGGGTTATTGAATCCAAAGTGGCAAACTTGGGTTGAAAAGTTCTTATCTTTTCATGATATAGAACATGAAAAACGATATTTATTCTAAAATAAATGACACGATGAAAAATTCTAAAACCTCATCTTTTATTTTTCCTTTACGGCCTTGAACAACAAGAAGACACCAAAGCGAATATGTTTGTATACATGCTATCATCAAAAAGAAAAATGTCAAAATTAAAAGTCCTTGATCTATTCTGTGGTGCGGGAGGATTCTCTCTTGGATTCAGAGATGAAGGCTTTTCTGTTACAGGTGTGGATATCAATCCAAAATCAGGTGAAATATTCACCCTGAATAAGATCGGCGATTTCTTCGAAAAAGATCTGACAAAAGAAAACATAACAGGTGAATTCGATGTCATTATAGGGGGACCCCCATGTCGTCCATGGTCATCAATTAATGTTAAAAGAAGAGGTATCAGACATCCAGATTATTCTTTGCTTAAGAGCTTTTTTCACCATATATTTTCACTCAAACCTCAGGCTTTTTTGATGGAAAATGTACCCCCACTTTCCGGAGATCCTGGTTACATATCACTTATTGAAAAAACTGCAAAAGAGGGTTACAGTGTTTCCTTCAGACGAATAAACTATGGGCATTATGGAATTGGAAGTCAGAGAAAACGTTTGTTCACTGCAGGTTTCAGAGAATTTGGCAACGATGCCAATTCTTTTTTTGAAAAAATGGAAAATTTAAAAATAGATCCCATTACAATTCACCAGGCAATTGGAAAATATGAACATTTCCAAATGGATGAATTTCCTGATCATATATGGCCACAGCTTAATACAATCGAGAAATACAGGGAACACTATGAAACCGGTAAATTTGGCTGGCATAAATTAAAGTATGATGAATCTGCCCCATCATTTGGTAATGTTATGAAAACGTATATTCTTCATCCAAATGCAGGAAATGAAAATTTTCCCGTACGGGTGATTTCTGTTCGAGAAGTTCTTGAACTACTGGGTTTTCCAAGCAGCTATGTATTTCCATCCGATATGGCAATGGGTATGAAATATCAGATGGCTGCTGATTCTGTTAGCCCACTTGTATCACGCCAAATGGCCTTCGTACTGAAACAGATCATTGAAAATCGCAGTTATTAATTTGGTCATTGGAATTCTAAAGCATGGAACAAGAAAAAATCAGAAAATTACGATCATTGTTAATCAGCTGGGGAAAAGCGAATTTCCGTCATTATCCATGGCGAGAAACAAAAGATCCCTATAAAATTTTAATTGCGGAAATACTGCTTCATAGAACCAGAGCTGATCAGGTTGTTCCACTTTATCTTGAATTTATCAAACGCTTTCCAACAAACAGGACTCTCACAGAAGCTGAACCTAGTGAAATCAAACAATTACTCACGTCTGCCGGTCTCTTCTGGAGAATAGAAATGATGCATAATATGGCAGGAATAATTGAGGATAAATTTCAGGGCAAAATACCACACGAAAAGGAAATACTTGTTTCTCTTCCCGGGGTTGGCAACTATATTGCATCAGCGTTAAGATGTTTTGCGTGGGGATATCCTGATATACTTGTTGATACAAACACCGTCAGAATAACAGGGCGAATCTGTGGAATAGAAATTCATGATGGATCCCGCAGACAGAAAAAATTTCTTGTGAAAATGGAAGAAATTCTGGATAAGGATAATCCTGAAGACTTTAATTATGCCCTTCTTGATCTGGGTTCGGCTGTCTGTCTGCCACGTGATCCACTATGTGAAAAATGCCCTATAAACTCAATATGTCAATCAGCGATGGTTTAAATTTTAATGATAATGTGCATAAAGCTGTAAAAATTGAAACGTCCCTGTATCCACTCTAAATTGCGAAAATGGAGGGATATAGGGCAATGAATAGTAAAGACCTCTTAGTAGATTACCTTACCGATAATGAAGAGGGCATGAAGAATGTCATCACCGAATTACTAAAATTATAACACAATTAGGACGCTATCTCAGATAATTAAGTATTCATTCCTTACGGTATCAAAAAAGCAATATTCATATAGACAATAACCCACTTTTACAAACCTGATGTTTGTTCCATGCCTACTGGTGAAGAATTTGAAAAGGACGTTGCGGCATATTACCAAAGACAAGGATATCATATCGAATTAACCCCTCGTTCTCATGATTTTGGTGCCGACATAATCCTATACGATCAAATAACCAATAAAAAAATCTTAGTTCAAGCAAAATACCGTACCAGTGGTAACATTGGTGTAGGAGCAGTTCAAGAAGTAAATACAGCACTTAATTATTTTCAAGCTGATGAAGGTTGGGTAGTAACGAATTCAGAATTTACTTCGAATGCGATTGCTTTAGCAAGGGTTAACAATATATCATTAATAGATAATTTCAGGATTGAAAAAACACCCCCATATGCACCTCCACCACCTACGCCACTTCCACCACCTACACCACCTACACCAGAACCAATTTCTTCGGGAGCTGGCACTGGTATTTTTGTTTTCATATTAGTTCTCGGAGTTGTATTCGGATCATTTCTATTTTTTAGCCCTTTCGAGCAATCCGCCGAACAATTTAATGAAAAATCTGCCGAACAATCTGAATTGGATACAATTTTACAATCAGCAAACGAATTGTTAAATTCTGGTCAGTATTCTGAAGCAATAGAACGATACAATGTAGCCCTAAAAATTGACACAACAAATCCTGAAATATATTTTAATCAGGGCACATGTTATGGATTAATGGGGTCAAATAATGAAGCAATTTTTTGTTTTAATAAAGCAATTGAACTCGATCCTTCTTTTGCAATGGCTTGGAACAATATGGGAGTTGCATATATCAATTTGAATAAGCCTAGCGAAGCTTCAGCAGCATTCACCAAAGCATTTTCACTGGATCCCAGTGATGAGATAATTAAAAAAAATTATGAGAATATCAAAAAAGGTCAATCAATTCCAAAACCACCAACAATACCAACGATATCAAACCACCTGACAACACAGACCCCACAAATTTCACCTTCATCTAGACCAGTTCTTATAACTCAAATTCCCTCAGGTGTCACTACAACGTTTACGCCTACAATTACTGCATCCAGTGATTATAGGTGTCAACCCCAACAAAGTATTGTGACCAAATACCCTCCTATGGAATTCTGGGGGAAAGTGACGGTTTCAGGGAATCCGATGCCTACCCATTCTACGATTGTTGCAAAAATTGGTAATGAAGAACGTGGAAAAATCCATACTACAACAGAAGGTCAATATGGGGGTTATGGTCCATTTGATGAGCGTTTGAAAGTATACATCGAGGAAGACGAGATTTCTCAAGGAACAATCCTGGTTACATTTTGGAATAACGGTAAACAAGCAAAACAAACAGCTCAGTTTAAACCCGGCAGTTCTGTTGAGTTAAATTTAGATTTTTAATAAGTCATGCCCCCCATCAACCCCTCCGCAAACCCCTCAATCAATTCCCTTTTCGCAAGCATATCCAGCCATTCTCCAGGTATCCCCTCTTCTCCATAGAACGCCCCTGCAAGCTGTCCGTATATTGCTCCAGTTGTGTCCGCATCGTCACCGAGGTTGACTGCAAGCAGACAACCTTCTTCAAACGACTCGCTTGACCGAAAAGCCCAGAGTGCAGCTTCCATCGCTTTAACCACGTTTGTGAAGTTCTTCGAATTGAGAAACAAAAAAAGAGAGAATTATATTAACCTCTATTCCCACCTCCCTTCACCAGTCCGTACTCAATCTCATAGTACCCATTCGGCACCGAGATGATATACCGCATCTTCCTCTTCTCCTCCGCCTCACCAAAGAGACTTGTTCCTCCGATGAATGCCTGACCCTCACCCACCGCCTGGTCTCATCGCTCATCTTCAAGGGCCTAATCCATCAGGCCGCCCTGAATACCAAAGGCGAAGCCGAAACCCCGGATCAGTAGTAGGCACACGAAGGAGTCAGGCATGATCCCGTAAGAATAGAGGCGCGGATGAATCCGTTATCTATACGGAAGGATGGTTTAAGACCATATAGAATGCATTACAAAAAGGAGACTGATTTGAATGAAGAATGTTGATATGAAGCTGAATGGAAATCAATTGGTAATAACCGTAGATATAACAAAAGAATTTGGACCGTCAAAGTCGGGCAAATCCATCACAATAGCGTCAACGGAAGGAAACGTATCCATTCCAGACAACGAGGAAATAAAGATCGGACTGAATATCTATCGGAAAATGTGAATTGTTATTGGTAATTGTGAAGTATCCGTCCCTACCTTAACGTTAGGATAGAGAAAACGGTGCATCATGGATATTCGAGAACTCGATGATAGGAGATCGCGTGGAGAGATAACAGCAGGGGCAAAGATCCATTCGATCTAATCATCGACTACAAGGTAGTTCACTTCTAAGCAGGGGTCGATCGTACAGAATTCGTAGGTAATTTTGTTTTCTGAATACAATTGCATGTGATGCCCGCATCACACCTGATCCACCAGGCCAAGCAGAAACACCGTTATGGGAACAACCCGGATCTCCACGCCATCCTCTTTGACGGTTTTGGTGGTGCTCTCGGTGATGATATATCCCTTGCCAAGACCGAATTTTCTGCAGGCCATGACAAGCCCTGATACTTCCCGTTGCATATTCTGTTCGTTCAGGTCATAACAGACCTGGTATGCTCCGGTGACGAAATTGCCTTCCTGTGCACTATCATTCTGTGCAACATCTTCCTGTGCACTATCATTCTGTGCACCATCTTCCAGTCCGCCACCACCCTGCACAACAAAATCACACTCGTAGCCACCCTCATTCAAAAAAAAGATAGTTTTGCCTCTGCGCATCAGTTCGTTGAAGACAACATTCTCGTACAGCCTTCCGATGTTTTGGGAAAATGAGAACGATACGGCATTGACAAATCCGGTGTCGATGGCGTAATACTTGGTATCTGAGAGCAGCTGCTTTTTGAGAGAATAGTTAAAGTTTCTCAGTTCAAAGACCATATAGACCTGTCTGAGGTAATCCATGTAATCTTCAACAGTTTCGTAGTTGTATCTCAGTGCTCTCGTGATACTGTTGATGCTGTTTTGTTTCGTATCGTTTGTGAGAAGATATTCTACAAGTTTTTTGAGTTTCTCAAAGTTTCTGATCCGGAACCGTGCCAGTATATCCTTCAGAAGTATCGTATGAAAGTACGACAGTAATTCCTCTTTTTTCAGGTCTTCATCCACCATTGCAACGCGGGGAAATCCCCCATATCTGAGATATTCTGTAAATAAACGATGAATCTCAATCTTTTTTGCAGAATAGTCAATGATATTTTTGCATTCTACATTTTGAAAGGACAGAAATTCCCTGAATGTGAGCGGGTACACATCCAGCTGGAGATATCTGCCGGAGATCGAAGTGGCAATTTCACCTGACAACAGTTTTGATGATGAACCCGTCACATAGATCTTCGCTTTCTTCAGTTCATATGCAGTCCGGACCCATTTTTCCCAGCCATCGACATTCTGCACCTCATCAAGGAAGATGTACACATCTCCTTCGGGGTTGATGGTCTCGCGGTACGTCTCGAAGATCTGGTCAAGGGTCCAGGTGTCAAGGGCTTCCGAGAAACGGGCGTCCTCAAAATTTATGTACAGGAGTGCTTCTTTTCCCACACTGTGTGCAAGGTCCTGCATCTCAAGTTTCAGGAGCGTTGATTTTCCGCTCCTCCTGATACCGGTAAGGACGATTATTTCACCGGATCTCCTGAAACGTCGTATTTTATTGAGATATTCGGTCCTCGGGACATATTCTTCAAAGTCCCTGTTCCAGTAATTCCAGTCGTTGAGGATCTCTGCTATCCCGAGTTTTGTGAGCTCCTGCATGATACCTGGTACGGTGGACGTTTCGTATAAACTTATGGTATATTAGAAGTTTTTCGCAGGATTTGTTCTGGTGTACTGGAAGTTTTGGAGAGGTGCTCTGAATTGTTCAGACACTGCCAGTGAAGAACGTTCAGGAAATGCTCCTGCCGACATGCCCCCTTCTCTCGATCTCTGGCGGCTCAGGGAAAAGTTGGGTCCTCTCTTCATGAGACAAATTACATATTTCTGCAGCTTTTTCGATACCTTCCCGCATCGTATGTTCTTCTCCATCTTTCACTATTCTCGAGTATCGGAAGCATAAACTGCTGAAAGTCGGGAATTGACATTTATTTCACAATATTCCCTCAGACCAAATCTTTGATCCCCCACCCCATACTTTCACCCACCAGGGTTCCTGCCTATATAGATCCGGTCCAGAAATGATCTCTTCATGAAATATCTCATGTCAGACCAGACCCTCTTCCGGGACAGGGACGTCTTCGAGGCGGATTACCACCCGGAGCAGTTCAACTACCGCGAGGCCCAGCTCCGCGAGATGGCGTTCGCGGTCCGGCCCGCACTCGTCGGGTCCAGGCCGCACAATGTCATCTTAAAGGGGCTCCCGGGGACCGGCAAGACCACCAGTGCCCGCCACATCTTCTCCGAGATCCGGGAGACGACGCAGCGGATCGTGCCGGTCTACGTGAACGGCCAGAATGACCACACGCGGTTCATGGTATTCACCCGGATCTACGAAGCGGTCTTTGGGCACCTCCCACCGACGACCGGGATCTCGCTCCGGAGGCTTTTAAACGAGATCGGCAAGTCGTTACGGGACCGTGGAAAAGTGCTCCTCGTCTGCCTGGACGACGCGAACTACCTGCTCCACGAAGGGGTGCTCAACGATACGGTCTTCTCCATCCTCCGGCTCTACGAGGAGTTCCCGGGGGTGCGGAGCGGAGTGATCCTGACGGTGAGCAACATCGAGACCGACTTCCGGAAGGAACTGGACGCCTGCGTGATATCGACGATGCAGCCGACGGAGATCTATTTTCCGCCGTACAGCAGCGACGAGGTGAAGACCATCCTCCAGGAGAGGATCCAGCAGGGGGTGTATCCGGGGGTGATCCCGGGAATCGTGTTCGACCTGATCGTGGAGAGGACACTGCTCGCCGGGGACCTCCGGGTCGGCCTCGACCTCGTCCGGAGGGCGGTGGATAACGCCGAACAGCAGGCGAGGAAGACCGTGGAGCCGGGAGATGTTCTCTCTGCCCACGAGATCTCGCGAAACATCCACCTCACCAACTCGGTGAAGGTCTTGAACCCGGAAGAGAAGAAGATGCTCCGGTCCATGGCAGAATATTCCATGCAGGAAGAGTGCATCATGTGCTCGGGAGACGTCTTTGCCATGGTGCGGGAAGAGACCCCCATGTGTTACACCACGTTCTTCGAACGGTTGAAGAAGTTCGACGAGATGCAGTTGATCACCATACGGTCCAGCCGGGGGACCGGGAACACGAGGGAGATCAGCCTCCGGTACGAGGCTGACAGGGTGAAGGAGGAGTGTGGAGGGTGATAACGATCCCGTCCGGATACATTGCAGATATTTTGCCTACCCGGTACGAGCCTGACAGGGAGAGGGTGGAGTGATAACGATCCCGTCCGGAAACGGTGCAGATATCCGGACTGCAACTTCAGGTACGGGGCCGACAGGGTGAAGGAGCGGATAACACTCCCGGTCCGGAAACCTTGCAGATATCCGGCCTGCCACTCCGGTACGGGGTCGACAGGGTGAAGGAGCGGATAACACTCCCGGTCCGGAAACCTTGCAGATATCCGGCCTGCCACTCCGGTACGAGGCTGATAAGGTGAAGGAGCGGATAACGATCCCGTCCGGAAACCTTGCAGATATCCAGCCTGCAACCTCAGGTACGGGGCTGACAGGGTGAAGGAGCGGATAACACTCCCGGTCCGGAAACCTTGCAGATATCCGGCCTGCCACTCCGGTACGGGGTCGACAGGGTGAAGGAGCGGATAACACTCCCGGTCCGGAAACCTTGCAGATATCCGGCCTGCCACTCCGGTACGAGGCTGACAGGGTGAAGGAGCGGATAACGATCCGGATTCCCCGGTGCAGATATCCATCCTGCCCACTCCGGGACGGGGCGGACAGAGTGAAGGAGCGGATAACACTCCCAGTCCGGAAACGGTGCAGATATCCGGACTGCCACTCCGTTACGAGGCTGAAAGGGTGAAATGATAACGATCCGACCCGGAAACGGTGCAGATATCCGGACTGCCCACTCCGGTACGGGGCTGACAGGGTGGAGTGATAATGATCCCGTCCGGAAACCTTGCAGATATCCAGCCTGCCACTCCGGTACGGGGCTGATAAGGTGAAGGAGCGGATAACGATCCCGTCCGGAAACCTTGCAGATATCCAGCCTGCCCTGTGGCTTCCCGATCATAAAGAGGACCGACCACTCTCTCCTTTTTTACCCCACAGGAGATCCCGGTAAAAGAAGAGAGTGGAGCACCACCAGCCGGACCGGACCGGTCCTTTTTTGGAAGGGAGTGGATTGCCCCTCCCTTCCATTCATCAGAATGCGAGGGAAACCTCACTGTTCCAAGAACAGATGCCCGACTCCTGGAAAGATTGACCCTGACTTTTGAGATGACGATGTCTGGTACCGGGCGATATAGGTCACCGGGTCCCCGGTAACACTCACCGTTTCGCCCACGTATTCGACACCGGGTATCGCATCCAGCCGCTCCACGTCATAGACCCGCGGGCCGTACTGGTACCGGGCATACTCGTAGTACCAGTCAGGATACCCGACATTGCTGATGGTGCGGTTCGTGTCATCATTGTAATTTCCATTCCGGTACGTGACGATCATCCTTCCGGCAAGCGCCTTCCAGTCATCGAGCGTCTGCAATGCCGCCTCGTTGCTGTAGGCAGTCAGGTATTCCCGTGCAGATCGCACGTCCTGCTGGTAGAGCCCGAGTGCGCGGGCCTCGATCTCCGGCTGTTTCGCGATGGCCGCACCCTCGATCCGAACCTGTTCCGCCTTGATCTCAGGTATGATGTGGCTGTACATCAGGCGTGCATAGTTCTGGAGCAGTTCGTACGGCCAGAACGCGGTGTCCAGGTCGAATTCCCAGTGGGAGCCGTGCAGGTACGGAGCCGGCAGGTGGTACACGCCCGCATAGAACGGCACGTAGCAGGTCTCCGCAGGCGATGACATGCCAAGCCAGCAGATCCCTCCGATGGGATCGGGCAGGAACGACCTTCCCTGGCAGATATAGGAATATCCGCACGGGTCCGTCGAGATAGGCCGCGGCCACGCACCCGGCTTCAACTCCCCTTCCCCTGGAGGGTCATGGAGATCGAACGGGCCCCATACGCGGTACGGGTCTCCAAACGGGCCGCCGGCGGGAGGCGCCGTCAGGTCGAACTCCGTTCCTTCGTAGTGATCACGAAAGACAGACAGGGCCATGGTGATATTCACCGGTGCATCAGGCGTGATCGAGAAGGGGTATGCCCTGGTGAAGGGCCCGTCCACGTATGGCGAGAGGTGCAGAGACGGTGCGAGCCGGTCATAGATTCTCCAGACCCTGCCCAGGGAATAATAGGGATGCGAGTACTCCCCGATACCAACCACTTCCGCCCAGTCCAGGGGGCCGTCGGACGGACTCCACCATCCCATCTCCCGGGCATCTGCTTTCAGCGACGTTGAAAAGATCTGGTGCGGGTTATCCTCGGAGAGTTCCCTGATACGGAACTCGTTTGCGGCGACAAAGACCTGGCCCGGTTCGACCTGTTGTGCGGCCCAGTACCCGCCGGTTCCGTCCGGTGTCCCGCCACACATCTCGATGACCCAGGCGTCAGAGGGGTCCGCGAAGATCAGTGTCTCTCCGGTACCGTAATAGCCATAGGTGTCGATCAGCTCGCCGATGAGAACCACGGCTTCTTTTGCGGTTTTACATCGTTCAAGGGCGATATTGGACAGTTCGCTGCTGTAGAAGATCCGTTTTCCTTCTTCTGCGCCCGGGTGGACCTTCGCATAGTCCGTGCATTCGCCGGTCATGAGCTGGTGCTCGTTGATGATCCCGTATGACCCGGTGATATACGCGTAGGTATGGTCTACCTCGGGTATCGCACCGATGATCGCTGTCTTTGTCTCGGAGGCAGGAGATTCACCGATGAATTCCCCTCCGCTGTTGGGATCGTACACGATGGGCCTCATCGCTCCCGGGAGATGGTCTTTTGCGATGATATGACGGAACGCGACCATGTCTTCCCGTATGAGGTGATGGACGAGGCCGGGACCGAACCCGTCATTGGAATGTCCCACAAATACTGAACCGTCTTCCGACGCTTCGCTGGTGACCACAAAGGTGGTGCACCCGTCGACCGAAGAGATCCCCATCGCCATGACGAGAAGGAGGACGGGAAAAAGCAGGTGAAATTTCATGAATCCATTCACGCGGATTGAGTATTTATGTTCATCGAAAAATCAGTCCTGCCAGGCGGACCTCTCCCGGCACCCCTCGCACAACCTCACCCCGCTCTGCCTGTCCAGCCACACCGCCGGCTCCGGGACCGAGCACCGGCCGATCGATACGCTCACCCGTTCCATGCCCGACGTGTCGATCACCCCTGGCAGCGGAGGTGCCGATGAACGCTCGCGGTCGACCGCATCCTGGTAGCAGTGCCTGCATATCCTCCGGGCGGTCTGCTCCACCTTCGGCCGGCTCTTCCGCTCCGGGGTGAGCCTCTCCCACGTAGCGGGTGTCCTTTCTCACGCACACAAAACAGGCGATCCGCTCGGGAACGTCCAGGCGCTTGTAGTCCCTGGCACCGGCGTGCTCGTGGATTCACCGGCTGTCATCACCTGTCCCCCCATATACGCGGGTCTTAATACGACTGGTGCAGAAGAGTACGTGGCGGTCCCTTCCTGATTCCTGTTGGCGCTGGATTCGTGCGGGGGGCTGCCACTTATTGTGCTCTGCATCCCTGTAACCTCGTATCCTGGCTGTATAGATCCGGCTGTACCCTCTGCAATCCGCTTCTCCCGGGCCAGCCCGGCTGCGGGGCCAGGGATGTGGGAGAGGACTTTTTCTGGTGTTTTGTGCATCTTCGTCTGTGCACGGCCAATTCGAGTCAGCCCGCACGTCACAGGATTGCGGGAAACGGACAGATAAGCGAAAACCCTGTTGGGTGAAAGAAGGTTGGGGATTTGGGCCAGTCGTGGCCTCGCTGCTTCTGCTCCACGAAAATGAACTGGAGATATGAAACATGATTTTATGTACAGGGGATGATGATGTACTGGTAGTACTATGGATGCCGTGGAACGATACGTAACAGATGAAAAAGGGCAGCGGGTTGCGGTAATATTGCCCCTCGAGGAATACGAAAAGCTCCAGGAGGATCTCCACGATCTGGCAGTTGTGGCAGAGCGCCGGGATGAAAAGTCTATCAGCCTTGAAGAACTGAAGAAACGCCTCTGAATCTTCCCATGCCCAGCTTTCACATCACATTCAAATCGGGAGTCGAGAAAGATTTAAAGAAAATTGCACGTGAATTTATTCCTTCTCTCCTGGAAAAAGCTGAATCTCTTGCAAAAGATCCAATTCCCGGGGACTGTGTAAAAATCAGCGGGGCAGAAAATTATTACCGGGTTCGGTCCGGGGAGTATCGCATCATCTACCAGGTCCTCAGGGATGAGAGAGAAGTGGTGATACATTATATACGGCATCGCAGGGTTGTATACCGGCATTTTTAACGTATCACTCTCTTTTGGCGGCAGAAATTTTTTTTTCACCCACCAGGGATTTTACCGGTATATTATCGGCTTCGATACAATCAATTCATGGAATATGAAATACCTGATGTCGGAATCAATCCTTTCCCGGGACTGATGGCAAAATTCCCTTTCCTCCTCACCCCCAGTCCTGCATGATTCCCCAATTACCATTTTTTTGCCGTCCCAAATCCTTGCGGGTCATTCAGCGATAAGGACACATCTCGCGATAACCATAATTCTGCAGGTAGAAAACCTGAAAATTGTCAGGCCTCCGGCTGCTGGCCGCTTCCTAATTTTTCAGGTGATAAGCTGGAGAAGACGGTCAATGATCTCTTTTACTTCGTCATTGGTCATTCTCCCATACATCCGAATTCCTTCGGTTTGTCGGGGAATGGATCGAATAACAAGGAAAGGATACCTGGAGACGAGATCTCCGAGGAGTACACGATCAAGATCTTCGAATCCCAGTGCCGGATCAAGCAGGGCAAGTATGTCTGCATAATCTTTCCCGAGTTTTGCGCGGTCCCATTCCGGCCTCACCGAACGTCTGCTTTCAAGCCTGAAAAGACGATCCCATGCGACTTTTAATTTAAAAAAGAGGAGAAGCGCACGAGTGGGGATAACAACCCGGCATCCGGGGTGGATCTCTGTCCGATACGTATGTCCGTCGAGCAGATGAAAATCATGCGTATCATCCCTTCCTTCAAAGCGATAGACTTCCTCCCGGGTAGCAAAATCAATCTCAATGAGACCATCAGGAGTACTTTTCACCACAGTATTTGGAAGCATTGGTTCTCGTTTTGGGATATAACCTCTCTTTTCACGGAGATGCTTCATCAGGCTCTGTTTTGTCCTGCTATTTGTGACGATATCAATATCCACTGATCCATACCATGAATTATAGACGTACACAGCCCAGCCCCCGATCAGTACTGAAACCGGATCTTCGCCGTCTTTTCCATGTTCTTCTATCCAGCGAAAGATCTCTACACGTTCTTCGAGGGAGCGTGCAAAAATGGGCATCAGGGGGTCAGAGTTCGGCAAAATTCTCGACCATCTTCAGGGTGAGATCTCTCCCGCTATATCCAAGTCCGGCAAGATCGAGTAACGTCTGTGCGGGGGATACAACGGAAATCCCTTGGGTCGAAACAGGCCAAAACATCCTCCTTCTCCGACTCCGCCCCCCACTGCAGGGCCCTGGCAACCTCCTTCTCGAACCTGGCCCTCGTCCACTCGGCTCTTCTGCCGGTACGTCCCCGTTTACCCCGCTCTTTCGACGACCTGCTCTCTCTCAGGCTTCCTGAACGTGATCGTCTTGTAGATCTCGCCTGCAAGCAGGATGGGGATGCCTGCAAGCACCAGCAGGATCCAGTCTGTCAGCGCGAGCGGAACAGTTCCCAGCAGCGACTGGAAGAATGGGACGTACACCGCGGCGACCTGCACGAGGATGGTGACGCCCGTGGCGAAGACCAGCCACCGGTTGGTGAAGAAGCCCACGACGGACAGCGGAACCCGGAGCGAGCGGAAGTTCAACACGTTGATCGTCTCGAAGATGACGAGCGCCGTGAAGGCCAGCGTCCGGGCCTGGTCGAGATTATCGGCGTACCTGCCCATGAACGCCAGGATCACCAGTACCCCGAGCCAGATACCGATGATGAGCAGGGATGCCCCCACCCTGCGGTTCAGGAGCTGGCTTTCAGGGTCCCGTGGCCTGCGGTACATGGTGTCCTTTTCGGCAGATTCCGTCCCCAGGGCAAGGGCGGAGATGCTGTCGGTGATGAGGTTGACCCAGAGAATCTGGACAGGGATCAGGATGAGGGGGAGGCCCATGAGCAGGGCACCGGTGATGGCCACGATCTCGCTGATGTTGGACGAGAGCAGGTAACGGGTGAACTTGGAGATGTTGTCATACTCCCTCCGCCCTTCCTCGACCCCGGCGACGATGCTCGAGAAGTTGTCGTCGACGAGGATCATGTCGCTGGACTCCCTGGCAACGTCTGTACCCTTGATGCCCATGGCGATGCCGATATCCGCCCTTTTGAGCGCCGGGGCGTCGTTGACCCCGTCCCCGGTCATGGCCACGATCTTTCCCTCGCCGTTCAGTAAACCGATGATTCGCAGCTTGTGCTCGGCGGTCACCCGCGAGAGCACCTTGATCCTCCTGAGAGCGTCGAGCACCTCCGCATCGTCCATCCGGTCGAGGTCGGCCCCTGTCAGCACCCCTTCGCCACGCATCTCCAGCTCCCGGGCTACCGCCCGTGCGGTGCGGGGTGCGTCCCCGGTAAGCATGATCACGTCGATTCCGGCCGTACCACAGAGACGGACCGCCTCTTTCGCCTCGGGGCGCGGCATATCGAGGATCCCGGCGATCCCAAGGAAGACGAGGTCCTGCTCGACGGAATCGGCGTCCCAGGCAACCCCGCCGTCCAGGGTGCGCTGCGCCATCGCGAGCACCCGGAGCCCCTCGTCGGCGAACCGCTCGAAATGGTCCCTGATCACCTCCCGCATCCCGGGATCAAGCGGGATCTCCTCGCCGTCCCGGAGGATACGCGTGGAGCGCTCGAGGATGATCTCCGGGGCCCCCTTGACGTAGGCGACCTTCATCTCTCCGGCCGCATGTATCACGGTCATGCGTTTTCGATCCGAGTTGAAGGAGAACTCCTCCAGGGGTTTTGGGCCGGCGGTCCCTGCCTCAGGAATCCCCGCCTTCTTCGCGGCGACCACCAGCGCCCCCTCGGTGGGTGTGCCCAGGATGTGCCAGCCCCCGTCTTCGACGAGGATCGCGTGGTTGCACCGATACCCTGCACGGAGCAGGGCGTGGAGATCGGGATCTCCGGTTGCATCGACGGGATCGCCATCTTTCTGTACGGCACCCTCCGGCTCGTACCCCGTCCCGGTGACCGTGTAGCGCCCATTCACCGTCGCCAACGCGGTCACAGTCATCTCGTTCCGGGTGAGGGTCCCTGTCTTGTCGGTGCAGATCACCGAGACGGACCCGAGAGTCTCCGAGGCTGAGAGGTGGCGGATGAGACAGTTCCTGCGAAGCATTGTCCTGACGCCTATGGCGAGGGTCATGGTGACCACGGCAGGAAGCCCCTCCGGGATGATGGCGACCGCCAGGGAGACGCCTACCAGGAACATCGTCACCGGGTCGAGCCCGTACAGGATCCCCAGCACAACCACCAGGGCTGCGATGGCGATGGACACCTCGCCGAGGTTCTTCCCCAGCCTGTCCATCTGGGTGGCAAGGACGGTCTCCTCTGACGCGATGCTCTGCGAGAGCCCGGCAATCCTGCCGAACTCGGTCCGCATGCCGGTGGCAACCAGCACGCCGGTGCCGCGCCCGTTGACCGCCGTGGTCCCCATGTAGACCAGGTTTTTTCGCTCCATGAGCGGCGTGTCGTCCGGGTGAGCACCGGGATCCTTGGAGACCGGCTCCGACTCGCCGGTGAGCACAGATTCGTCGACCTGCAGCGATGTCGCCTCCAGCAGGGCCATGTCCGCCGGAACGCGGTTCCCAAGCTCCAGCAGCACGATGTCCCCGGGGACAAGGTCCGTCGCATCGATCTCCGCAACCTGCCCGTCCCTGATCACCGTCGCCTTCAGGCCGAGCATCCGTTTGAGCGATTCAATGGCCTTTTCCGCCTTCCATTCCTGGGAAAAACCAAGCACGGCGTTCAGGAGCATGATGAGCGTGATGGCGGCGGCACTCTCCGCATCTCCGATGAAAAACGAGATGATTGCGGCGACAAACAGGATGAAGATGAGCACGCTCCTGAATTGCAGCAGGAACACCAGGAGGGGACTCCTTCCCCGCTGTTCTTCAAGCACGTTCTTCCCATGGAGCCTGCGGCGTTCCTCTACCTCGCGCGGGCAAAAAGACCGGTCTTTCGGGCATCGAGAGCGGCGAGCGTCTCCTGCGGAGTCGTCGTGTGCCATGGGCGCTCCGGTGTGGATTCCTCCGTTGCCGCCTCCTGCTGCGCCCCGACCATATATTGAGGGGTTCATCCGCAGAGATGAAAAAGCTGGCCTTTCCTTCCGGAACACCAGGTATTTGTTTGGGTTTTGTTTCAGCAGCAGCCGACAGTGCTCGGCTGCAATCGCGATATGCCCTGGTAACAGGCGCTCCCCCACGTATCGAAAAAGAGAGATTCCAGGTCAAGATAGAGAATGGAGGGAGGAATTATCCCCTCCCACCTCCCTTCACCAGTCCGTACTCAATCTCGTAGTACCCACTCGGCACCGAGATGATATACCGCATCTTCCGCCTCTCCTCTGCATCAGCTATCTGCTTCAGGAGGGAAGCCTGCTCTGCCGATACATCGCCCGGTCATTACCCCCCGTTTATTACCAGGAGCAAATGAAATGAGATGAAGACGAACCTTGGGTAAATTTCATCTTTTATACGGTTTTCTCCTCGCCCCATCTTTTTATTGACAGGACGGGCAGTATGTCAGTATAAAACACGATATGTGTATCAGCGATTCCAAGGGTTTTTAATTCGGATCTGATGGCATATTCAATTTCGTCCATCGTTTCATTTGAAATCTCGTATCCCTCGAGAATATGCACCGTTATTTCCCCCTTTGCATTGAACCCCTGACCGACAACAGGTCCGTCGGGATAATAATACTGCCCGGGGAGCAAACAGGTAAGAGTCTTGCGATTTTCAGATGACTGGTTTAGAAAAGAGGAGAATCCCTCTTCAGAATGAGGGGAGGTCTTGCTTGCGCTTCGTCGGATGAGATAGTCCTGATAATAGGGTGCATCGGTATCCACCGGATCTTCATGTATTCCAGGCACTACTCCCTGATCGCCGGCCGGTTGCCAGAATCCGTCGACAACGGTTATAATTGCGAGGACAATGAAGAAAACAATACAAATTGTAAACCCCAACCAGATGACGGTTCTTTTTCCCTGCGCACTCACTGCCATCCTCCACTGGAGTATTATGTTAAAGAATACATCAACAAATTGAAAGTGTATAAAAAAAATTTACATGGAACAGATTATCCATGGATTAATTTATAGAGTGCATAGATACCCACGGTCATCCCCGACAATGTTGCAATTCCGCCAAAAATGAACTGTTGCCGGACTATTTCATCTTGAAGCTGCATCATGAACGAAACATCATAAATCGGGCTGGAGAAACAATTGATGACGATAATCAGGCCAAGGGAATAAACAATAAATGCAGAAATGCCCAATAAAATAATAAACCTGAACTCTTTGATATCGAATATTTGTCTACCCTTGGGTGTTATTTCATAGACATATCCCAACGAATTGTTTTCTCTTTGCCTGACAAGGCCTTGTTTTAACAGTAACTGCAAAGCATACTGCACATCAACGGTATTCATTTCGAGTAAAACGGCGAGATGGGTTTCCGACCTTTCCTGTTCGTTCAGTAGCAAAAGAATATCAACGAGGGAAGGCTGCAATAACACCCTGAAAGCCTGCAATTCTATCAGTTTTTTCATCCTATAACTCCCTATGAAGAACGAATTCGTAAGGCATTTTCTATGATTGAATATTTAATAAATCCTGATAACCGGCCGGTTTTGAATTGGCACTTCAACTGTGATTATCCTATATTAAAAAAATGGAAGAATCGGTTTTCATCGCGTCAGCGCGACAACACCAAGATCGTTCCAGACTTGAGAAATGGGTGATGCAACGGAATATCTGCCGTGACCCCAGTGTATTCCACCCAACACACAATTTCCGGAAGAGAAATAATAAACCGGCGCCCCGCTATCTCCCAAGGCATCATCATAATCGATATAGATTTGGTCAAAAAGGGTTCGACCGAAATAGGAATTGTAAAGACTCCCATATTCAATTACTGGCCCTGATACGGCCCCCGAAGAAATACCAGACATTGTACATGTAACAAATCCGGGATCAAGTACATATTTGATATCTCGTTGAATCGCTTCCGATTCAAATATGCTTGCCTGAACAGATGAAAATTGTACGAATGCCGAATCAGAATGTATTCCACCAACCTTTGTAACAGTTCCAGCCAGGGATGGAGATCCGGGCTGGAAGACCGAAGATCCGATAGGTCCTGCAACATGTCCTGCAGTCACGTAGCCTAGATTCCCGGATCTATCGCGAGCTGCATAACCCAGTGTACCTTGTCCCAGTCCTGTCGATATCAAAATCCCTCCAATAACCGGACGCCAGACGTCAGATCTGGATTTATCAAGGATTGGAATGATATCAGACATGAAGACAATGGATATGTCATCGATACCGTGTTCTTTTCCCGTTGTCCGAATTTGGAATTCAATTTCACTCATTGTCTCCTTCGAAATCAGGGTATTTTCTTCAACATGAACGACGATATCGCCAAGATAATTATACCCAAGTCCAATGATTGGGCCTTTTGGGTAATAATAGAGGTCCATGAAAGATTCATCAGAACTATGAACAATCGTTCGTAAATTGCTGTAAAATTCCTGTTTTAGTGTATCATCCGCAGGAACTATTGTCTTTCCGCTTTGTTGAATGAGATAAGGTGAATAATAGGGAGTAGAATATCCCGTTATTCCACTATTGCCGATATTATATGCCGAGCATAGCCCGACAAGGAGTATCAGGATCAGGAATCCGGATACTCCTTTATAAAATCGATTGGGTTTCATATGTTACACCTGGATGATTTAACCATCCAGAAAAAAATAAGGGCACTATGTATTTTCAGAATTATTAATCTGTATAAAATGATTTTAATGGAAAAAATAACTATAAAATCTCCAGGAAAAATTCTTGAAAAGGATTATTATTCCTAATACAACAAATATTGCCCCAATAATCAATTGAATGGACAAATATGGATTCAATATCGGAAACATGGATGAAGCGGAGAGTCTTGGTAAGGAAAAAATATTCGTTATCAAGATCACTCCCGCCGAATAGGTAATTAATCCCGTAGCTATCATTAAAACGATATAATCGTCTTTATCCGGCTGAATCAGGTGCTTTCCCTTTTCTGTCAGCGTATAATAAATCCAGATATTTCCTGTCTGCACCGGAATCACAAGGTCGCTATCAATCAGTTTTTGTAAGTGGTAATATGTATTCGCTCTTGACAGGGACGTCATTTTTGTCAATTCACCAAGGGTTCTTCGTTGTAGGTTCAACAATTTGAGAATATTGATTCTTGGAGAGGAGGAAAGACTGAATAAAATATCCCGGTTGATAATAATTTTCATTGCGGAATAATAGTAAAATGAATGAGCTATTTAATCTATCTTCCCGTATGTATCGAGCCGGATCGTGAAGCAATTAGGGAAAATAACCCCCCCTTGGTTTATAAATCTCCGCCAGACACCGGAGCATCGCAGTAATATGCCCGCGTTCCAGGAACGAAAAGAAGGTGCCCCTCGCAAAACCTGTCTTTCCTGATATGAGTTATAAAGAAACGTCGTAATGTCGTGAGGTCAGCGGATAACTTCAAAGGATGAGAGAGATTTCAGGAGAAAATAGTTAAATCTTGTACATTTTATTCTGCCCATGTACATTGACACCCAGGTTTCACCAGATAGTAATTCCCAAAACGATCAACTCCAATAGGATAAGGATTCCCTTCCGAGTCCATGCAATCAGCGTCAAAGACTTCTCCAGTTGTTGCATCTATGTAACACATACAGGTGCACCAGGTTCGAGTAAGGGGTCCAACAGGAATCCCGGGTGGGCAGCGAATATATGCACTTGAATCTCCGGTTGTAGAAGGAGGAGTCGGAGAGACAATTAGTCTTCCGGATAAAGAGCTAAACCTTGACGGGAAATACAAATTCACTGATGAAGATGTTGGTATTGGCATCACCAATCTCTGGAATGAACTGATTTCGGATGGTGTTGACGGATTTGGGGTGACCGGGGTTGGTGAAATCATGGGCTTAGGAGAGGACCCGGATTGAGACTTATAGGACGAGATCAATTCGCTCTCGCTGATGGCCATCGACGATGTAGACCCTGATTGAGACTTATAGAACGAAAGCAGGTCGCTCTTGCTGATGGCCATCGCAGGTGTCGAGATCAGGGCGAGTATGATCACTGCGATAATCAGCGTGATGAGAGTTGAACGAACTTCATGAGAATTAATTATAGTATTTTTCCTAATATATAATTTTTCCACTAATAATTTATTTCTCATAACAGATTGATTCCTTATTCGGTCCATATGATTCAATCATATATACTTGAGGAATGACAGCAGAAAATGTATTATCACCATATTTTTTTAACAATAGCAAAAGCCAAGACTGTTGAGCGGAATTGGATACCAAATTGTTGCGCTTATTATAGTAAATGTGGCATTTGCTTACTATTTCATTCAAAGTCGGAAAATTCACAATGAATTGTTCGTAAAAAGAAAAGAGTTGGATAATTGAAGGTGTTCTAACTACCCCCCTCTCCCACCTCCCTTCACGAGTCCGTACTCAATCTCATAGTACCCACTCGGCACCGAGATGATATACCGCATCTTCCGCCTCTCCTCCGCCTCAGCTATCTGCTTAAGCATTGAAGCCTGCTCTTCCGGTGAGTGTCCGACCGTCACCCACCGTTTTGTCTCGTCGCTCATCTTCCAGGACCGGGCCGGGACCGTCTCGGGGGCCCGGGTCACCGTGTCGTCGTCGGGGTCGAAGTAGGCCAAAACGTCGTCCTTCTCCGACTCCGCCGCCCATGCCAGGGCCTCGGCGACCTCCTTCCCGAACCTGGCCTCATCCCTGGCCACGACCGCCCGGCTCTTCTGCCGGTGCTGCCAGTACGCGGCGATGGCCGCAACTAACGCCACCAGCAACTCAAAAATCTGTATCAATTCCTGTTCCATGAGATCACCTCCAGGCGAGGGGCGGGACCAACTGAGAAAGAGACGGTGAAGGGAACCCTCACCGCCTCGCCTGGTTCTGCTCCATCCGGTCGTGCATTTCGGCGATGATCCTGATGATTGCAAAGAGCATCAACAGGCCGCCGAGACTCACGCCGAGGAGGAATGCGATTCCTTCCTCCATGGTCCACCCCTCCCTGGAAAGGGAAAATTCTCCGCCGTTTCAGGCCAGTGCGGGAACGGTGTCTGCCCACGCCTCGATGGTCGCGAGGATCGCGTCCGCCTCGTAGGAGGTGACACGGACCTCGTCGCGGGAGAACGCCACGTAGTAGGTCTCCCCGGTCGGGTCGTGGCACCTGATGGTCGTCGAATACCTCTCGGCATCCGGATCGTTCACCGGGTCGCCGCCCATCGCGGTAGTGAGATCGGTGTCCGCAAGGATTGCGGCCTTTGCACCGTTGAACGCGGCAACGGTCCCCGCCCTGGCGTTGATGTAGCCGACGGTGTTCGCTTCAAGATCCTCGTAGTTGATCCGGGCGGTGTAGCCCTCCCGGGTCTTCGTCATCGCCGGCTGCGGGCCGCTCGAGGTCTCGTACGCGGTGCACCCAAAGGGGTTCGTGTCCAGGATGCCCTGAACGATCCCTGCAAAGGTGGCGACATCCGCGATCGGAGCTGCAAGCTCGCGTATTGCCGACTTGACGTTGCTCTGCTGGACAAAGTCTGCCATTTTTTCTTCCTCCTTGCCTACCAGGAGTTCCCGGGAATCGGGTAGACATCATCTCTATCGGCGGCCGTCGTATATCGGTGAGACTGTATCGAAGAAGGAATCGCATGTAATAACCCGGGATTGGGTATTCAGGAGATATAGAGGGGATCTTAGCGAGGGAAGCAGAGTGTTTATATAGGACCGGATCACTTTCGCCGGACGCAGTCCGCTGCTATATACCCCTTCCATCACAGGATCGTGGTATGCCAGTACCGATGCTTTTGTCGGACCAGGCCCTGTTCCGGGACAGGGACGTCTTCGATCCGGACCACGTCCCGGATACGTTTCAATACCGGGACGGCCAGCTCCGCGAGATGGCCTATGCGATAAAGCCGGCGCTCTTCGGCTCCCGGCCGCACAACATCATCCTCCGGGGAAGCCCGGGGACCGGCAAGACCACCTGCGTCAGGCACATCTTCGGAGAGATCCGCGAGACGACCCGGCGGATCATCCCGGTGCACGTCAACTGCAGGAACGACCACACCCGGTTCATGGTCTTCGCACGGATATACCGGGAGATCTACGGCCACCTCCCTCCCGGGAGCGGGATCTCGCTCCGGCGGCTGCTCGACAGCGTCGGCCGCGAGCTCGCCGACGGCGGGAGGGTGCTCCTCCTCTGCCTGGACGACGCCGACTGCATGATCCCGGAAGGAGTGCTCTCAGACACCCTCTTCCCGGTCCTGCGGTTACACGAGGAGTTTCCCGGGGCCCGGAGCGGTGTCATCCTTGCGGTGAGCGACATGGACTGCGATCTCCAGAGGGAGATCGACGCACCCGTCGCCTCGATGCTGCAGGCCTCGGAGATCTCCTTCCCCCCGTACGGTGAGGCAGAGGTCCGGGGAATCCTCACCCGCCGTCTCCGCCAGGGAGTCTGCCCCGGCGTCGTACCGGACGCGATACTCGACGTAATCGTGGAAAAGACGATGCTCTGCGGCGATCTCCGCGTGGGCATGGAGATTCTCCGTCGCAGCGTGCAGAACGCGGAGAACGCCGGAAAGACAGGTGTCTCGGAGGATGACGTCCTCCCGGCGTTTGCTCTCGCACAGTATGTCTGTCTTTCAGAGACGGTGAAGGTCTTGAACACCGATGAGAAGAGGATGCTTCGTTCCATGGCGGAGTACTCGATGCAGGAGGAGCAGATGAACTCGAGGGCGGTCTACGCATCGGTCCGCGAGGAGGTGCCGATGGGATACACCCTGTACTTCGAGAGGCTCAAAAAGTTCGACCGGATGCGGCTGATCAGCCTGTACACACCGAAAGCTCGGGGAAACACGAGGGAGATCGCGCTGCGGTTCGACGCCGGATCGGTGGTGGAGAAGTGCGGGGAGTGAATTTCACGTATCCGGGCGGGACCGTTGGTGCCGAATCGGTGGAGAAGGAGTGTGGGGAGTGAATTCGCGCCCCTGGTGGGACTGTTGGTGCCGGATCGGTGGTGGACGAGTGCGGGGAGTGAAGTTCACGTATCCGGGCGGGACCGTTGGTGCCGAATCGGTGGAGAAGGAGTGTGGGGAGTGAATTCGCGTCCCTGGTGGGACTGTTGGTGCCGGATCGGTGGTGGACGAGTGTGGGGATTAACTCCGGGCTACCGTTTTGCCCTGCCGGTCTTTTTCGGGTGCGGGTTTTTGGATCCGGGCGGAATATACTGCTCCATCTCCCCGTCTGCGTGTGCTTTTTCAAGAACCCCCGAAAGAGCCTCTGACAATCGCTGGGCGGCGGCAAAAGACATGTACACGCGCCTCCCGGGAACCGTCACCTTCTCTCCCCTTTTCATCCCCGGCATCTCGAGAAAATCGATGAATACGTCCCGGTGAGTCAACTGGATATATGCCAGGTTGGAATAGGCGGACGACTGAATCTCGATTGCTATATCCTCTTGTGAAAATGCATACAGATCATTGAGATCGATCGGAATTGATCGATCCTCTCGTGATCTCTTCTCTTCTGTCACCTTCACCAGCTCACGGCGGATCTTGGCATTTTGAATGCAGTTCCGGTAGCCACTCCATCCCTGCCCGTAAATTCCAGTTTCATGGTCGAGGCGGTGGCCAGCGGTTCGAATGATTCCCGCAACACCCGGCAGTAATAGTCATATACTGCCAGATCCATGCAGTCGGTCCCCTCCCTGTCATCGAGGATAGCATATGACAGGAATGACAATGCAATGAACTTTTTTGACCTGACATTCACCCGGTAGACCGGGTGCCTGCCGGACGGCTGTATCTTTTCAAGCAGCCCAAGGTGAACAAGAGTTGAGAGGGCATCGCGGATTGACGGGGCACTTGCGCCGATCAACTCCTCCAGGTACGAAGGGCGGTAATCCATTGTCGGATCAGATACGATCTCTTCTACCACGGATGCGATCACACTGGATCCAAAGAGGCCGGCATACGAATTTTTCAGGTGCCCTTCAAGGTGGGTGGGAACTTGTTTCATGCTCTCCTCGTATGATAGGGATTGGGCCTTGAGAGTAATAATTGTTATGGTATTCGTAATTATTTTTTCCATTTTTTCCAGTGACGGTGGTGAGGCACTTCGAGATCGTAGAAGGTCATCCACCCGTCTGCCCAGGGCAAATCGACAAGATATATGATTTTTTCCGTCTCCTGTCCTTCCTGTCGAGATGAACTCCATGCCCATCTCCTTTACGAACCCATCTGCATCAAAGCCGCATTCCCGGGCTTTCAGCCTGCACTCACCAAACCGCCGAATCCCTCCTCTCTTTTTCATCCACTGGATGAAAATGCATCCCTCGAAGCCAGGATCAGGGTTGTCGGGAGAGGAAGCAGAGTTCATCTCTTCATGGAGTGGGTACAAAACCCGTATGATTATTCGGCGGACGGGGTGAAAGTATCCGGTTTTACCATCAGATTGTGGGGTCTCCGGTTTATACGAGTACCCCGGCACGTCCTCAAATACGCAGACGATTGAAATTCATTCACTGCTCTTTTTGAAAGACGTGAAGACGTATTCAACTTCAGTTTGCCTGATATTGAAAAAGACACCGGAAGATGTACGTTGAAGGCCGCAACTCAAATCTACCCCCAACAGACCGATATAAAAGAAGGAGCATCCAACAGATCTCGTATCATGAGCATGTACTCCCTGACCGGGAACCTCAGGGATTCTGCCTTCCGGAAGGGAGCGGATCTCTTCGGCGTTGCGGATGCGGCCTGTTTTCTCCTCCCCGAATACACCGGGAACCGCCCGCAGGAGATCATGCCCGGGATCTCTGCTGTCGTCCTGCTCGGGGTATCGGTCCCGAGGGGTGCGTTTTCGACCCTGCCAAAGGGGAGGGGTGAATATACCAACACCCTGATGGCCGGGACGGCAACGCTCCGGGTGATCGCCTATGATCTCGCCCGGCAGATAGAGCGGGAAGGATACCTCGCGACCATCGTCCCGACCGAGGGGAGCGAGTTTGGCTACTGGTACGCGGACCGGACCACGCTGAAGGCCGACGTATCGCTCAAGTACGCAGCATTCCATGCAGGTCTCGGGTCCTTCGGGCTAAACCACCTCCTCGTGCACCCCGACTTCGGACCCCGGGTACGGATGACCGGCATCCTCACCGACGCACCACTGGAGGCGGGACGGCCGCTCCAGCCCGACTTCTTCCACTCGTATTGTGCCGAATGCGGAAGATGCGTGGAGGCCTGCCCGGTACAGGCGATCTCCCGGGACGGCACCATCAACCGCGAGGCCTGCGCCGACTACATGTTCCGGGAGCTCGGCGGCCTGCGGTGCGGGATGTGCATCAGGGTCTGTCCGTTGTGAAGGAGTGGGACTCTTTCCGGTTAGATCTCCTGGAGAAAAGAGAGTCACCCCCTACAGTTTTGGAATTAAAAACAAGTATTTCCAGAATAGAGACGGATTGTTTCCGGAAGAGAAATGGACTTGTTCCAGAACAGAAACGAATTGGTTCTCGAAGAGAGAACAAATCGGTTCCGGAAGAGAAATGAATCATTTCAAGAATAGAAACGAATTGGTTCTGGAATAGGAACGAATAGGTTCCGGAATAAAATACAGATTGGTTCCGGAAGAGAATACAGATTGGTTCCGGAAGAGAAACAGATTGGTTCCGGAAGAGAATACAGATTGGTTCCGGAAGAGAATACAGATTGGTTCCGGAAGAGAATACAGATTGGTTCCGGAAATAGAAACAGATTGGTTCCGGAAATAGAATACAGATTGGTTCCGGAATAAAATACAGATTGGTTCCGGGAAGATAATACAGATTGGTTCCGGGAAGATAATACAGATTGGTTCCGGAATAGAATACAAATTATTTCCAGACTAGAAACGAATTGGTTCTCGAAGAGAAAACAAATCGGTTCCGGAATAGAATACAGATCGGTTCCGGAAGAGAGACAGATTGGTTCCGGAATAGAATACAGATTGATTCCGGAAGAGAAACAGATTGGTTCCGGGAATAGAATACAGATTGGTTCCGGAAATAGAATACAGATTGGTTCCGGAAATAGAATACAGATTGGTTCCGGAATAGAATACAGATTGGTTCCGGAATAGAATACAGATTGGTTCCGGAAATAGAATACAGATTGGTTCCGGGAAGAGAATACAGATTGGTTCCGGAATAAAATACAGATTGGTTCCGGAAATAGAATACAGATTGGTTCCGGAATAGAAACAAATTGTTTCTGATCCAGAAACGTCCGGGAAGAAAGGCACAACCATCTTTTGTGACTGTCTCCCCCGGACCGTGATTGGGTACAAACAGGGCTCATCTCGTCTCCATAGGAATCGCAAGTTTTCAGGTATCCGGACCACCGGCTTCTCCGGCCGCGACCAGCGTGATCCTGAACTGGTGGTTGCCTGTCCTCCTGATATGGACCTCGAGGACCGATCCACGGTTCCTGTGGATCTCTGCCGAGAGTGCCTGGGGGACGAGGTAGAGTGGGACCGGAGGGGAGATCCAGGCTGAACACCTCTTCGGTGTGTTTATCTTCCCGGAGAGAGAAGTCTTCGTGGCGGTCCCTTCCTGGTTCCTGTTGGCGCTGGATCCTCGCGGGGGGCTGCCACTCACCTTTTCCGTACCCTGCATATCCCGTCCCCCTCCCGGGTCTTCTTCTTCGGTCCCGTCTGTTCCCGGGTCCGCACCATGGCGTTCCCCGGTATTTTTTCTGGTATATCGTTCATTTTTTTCTCCTCGTGCAGGCCAGCGTCTGCTCCTGCACCGGAGTTACCGGGGAGACTGGGGATATAAATCTGAGGGAAGCAGGGTGAAAGGGAAGAGGGGGTGTCGGTCGATAACGCGGGTTTGAATTGATCCTTAATAAAAATCAAAAAGCACATCTTCTGCATAGATTTTGCATCGGAATCGCATTGTACAAATATCGGGGCCACACATTCTCAATCCAGGAGGTCTCCATGAAGACAGAGCACCATACCCTGGCAGACGGACGGCCCCTCGCATACTCGGAATTTGGCGACCCAACAGGAATCCCCGTATTCCACGCTCACGGAGGACCGGATTCGAGGATCGAAGGCAGGATCTTTGATAAAGCGGCACAGGCGAGAGGATACCGGTTCATTGTCACCGACCGACCGGGAATGGGTGAATCGACGTATCTTGAAGGCCGAAGACTCCTCGATTACCCGCAGGACATAGCCGAACTCCCTCGGTATTGAAAGATTCGGCGTTACCGGATGGTCCGGCGGCGGAGCACACATAACCGTCTGTGCCTATGCAATACCTGAGCGATTGCTCTTCAACATGAGTTTTGCAGGATACACGAACTTTGCAGAGATGCCAGGTGCAGAGAAGTACCTTCGGTCAAAGATGGACCAGACATCAGTCAGGCTCTCGAAAAGCCATCCACGGATGTTCCAGTTCTTCTTTGACCTGATGGGCATCAGCGGGAAGGTGATACCTGAAACATTCTACAGGGCGATGACGAAGGAGTTGTGTGGAAAAGGGACAACATGATAACTGACAGTCTGACGAAACATTCTACAGGGCGATGACAAAGGAGTTGTGTGGAAAAGGGACAACATGATAACTGACAGTCTGACGAAACATTCTACAGGGCGATGACAAAGGAGTTGTGTGAGGTCAGACAGTGAGATAGCAGCAGACCCTGCATTCAGGGATATATTTCTGGAAGAGCAGCAGGAAGCATTCCGGCAGGGAAGCCGGGGAGTCACGACCGATGCGGCAGTCCACTACGTCGACTGGGGGTTCCGCCTGAAAGAGATTCCCTGCAGGGTCCACGTATTCCACGGCACCGAGGACTGCCTTCCCGATAGAATATGGCAGGAACCTTGCGGAACATATCCCTGGCTGCAGACTGCACGTTCTCGAAGGTGAAGGCCATTTCTTCCCGTTCAAGTACACCGACCTCATCTTTGACACTGCCGATGAGGAGACCGGAACGGGATAGTACAGAATTATATGCTTTTTTTCAGACGACATCTTTGGGGAGTTCGATTCCATTACAGGGTTCAACACAGCCATAAAAAGGTCAATCAATTCCGAAACAAAACCAACAATTCGAGCGATATCCAGTCATCGAACAAGACGGGATCTCCCAGGGAACAATCCGGCTTACATTCTGGAATAATGGTAAAAAAGCACAACAAACAGCTCAGTTTTGCATCCGGTACATCTGTTGAGCTGAATTTGGTTTTAAAAACAGGAGTAATCAGCTGCCTCCTGGTGACAACAACCGCCACAATTATATATACAGGTTTACAAATATTAAAATTATAAGTTGGTTTGTAAACCAATATTTTTGGTGCAGGAATGACCCTGGGAGAACGCATGAAACAGAGGAGAGAGATACTGGGCCTCTCCTTACGGGCGCTCGCAGAAAAAGTTGGAGTGTCACACACCACGATCAGCAAATTCGAAAAGAACGAGCTGGTGCCTGATTCGAAACATCTCATCAGGTTGAGCGAATCACTCCAGATTCCCATTGCAGCACTCTTACGACCACGAAGCCAGCGTGTTGAACTGAAATGTTTTGCATTCCGCACAAGAAAATTGAAAAAACGTGAGGAAAAGCAGATCAACGAGGAGACAAAAGAGTGGCTTGAACGATATCTCCAGATAGAGAAGATGACCGAAAGCCAGCGGACATTCGAAATGCCGGAAGGATTCCCTCGGGCAATCTCCTCGTTCGAAGACGTAGAGTTAGCCGCCGAAGACCTGAGAGTGGCCTGGGATCTCGGGATGGACCCCATCGAGAACCTGACCACCCTCCTGGAGGATAAAGGAATAAAGATCGGTATTATCGAAGGGATAAAACAGTTCGACGCCCTTTCGACCGAGTATGAGGGAGATCCCATCATCGTAGTGAAAGACGGGCTCCCGAGAGCCAGGCAGCGGTTCTCTCTCATGCACGAAGTTGGCCACTATCTGCTTGAAGGAGAAGATGGACTGGACGAGGAGAAAGTTATGCATCGGTTTGCAGGTGCATTTCTCGTACCTGCGAAGCGGGTGCTCTTCGAATTAAGCGAGAAGAGACAGAAAATATCGACCAAGGAACTGCTCCTTCTGAAAGAAAAATATGGCCTCTCCATGGGTGCATGGGTATTCCGGGCAAAAGACCTCGGAATAATCACGGACGAAGAGTTTCTTTCGATTCGCAAATTCTTCTCGAAACAAGGCTGGAATACACAGGAGCCCGGAGATGATGTTCAGGGTGAAAGACCCATTCACATGAATGCCGTTGTATTGAAAGCCCATGCGGAAGGAATCATATCAACATCAAAGGCTGCCGAATTATTGAACCAGAGTATAGCCACATTCTGTTCACTGGAAGGAGATTCCGATTTTGAGTCCTCGCCCCTCGTATGTGGTTGACACAAACACCTTGATCGATCTCCATTTTTGCAGTCTGCTCTCCATAATATTCGACCTGCCCTGTACATTCATCATTACCGACTTTCTCCGCCACGAAATCAGGTTTCCTCCCTTCATTGAACTTTCGCGGTTGGGGTTGATGGTCGAATCCCTGAATCCTGTGGAAGTCCTGGAGATATCTGAACTCCTCGATGAATATGACAAACCATCATACGAAGATATCTCGGTTCTGGTTCTTGCAAAGTCCCGGAATACCGTCTTGATCTCCGGTGACCAGAACCTCCTCCACGTTGCAGTACAAAAGGGAATCGACTGCCACGGCACATGCTGGCTGCTCGGGTATCTTGCAGACCAGTCCATTATTTCCTACAGGGACGCGATCTTGGCGTACAGGACTATGCGGCAGAACGGGAGGAATCCTCCGAAAGATGAATGCAGGCGCCTCCTCTCACAATGGAAAAAGAAGAGTAAGATCCTGGATTGAAAAAACCAGTTCAACAGGGCTTTCCACTCGCGGCATCCCTCTTCCGACAAATGAAACGACCGCACGTTGAATTTTTGGATGCAATGAATAATTACCAAACATAATTACCATGAAAAATGAAGGAAAAGAATGTGTTTCTCTCTTCATATCTTGAATATGCAAAGACAATCCCTGCCTGGACATACTGGTCGTTCCTCGTATGCACCGTTGCCATTTACCTCGCCCTGGTCGCATTCCAGGCCGCCATCCTGACCCTCGTCATCCCGCAGGAATTTACCATGCAGTATCTGTACCTCAACGTCAACAGTCCGAACCTCACCTCCATGTTCTTCAACCACTTTATGCACAATCCGCTGTCGGCCTCACACCTGGCCGACAACATCCAGGTCTTCATCTTCCTTGTTGTCCTGATCTTTGTCGCAGGCTTCATCCTCCTCCCGAAATCCGAATGTTTTCTGCCGACGCATTTCTTTCCCGCGATCTTTTTCATATACCTCCTCGGATTGCCGTTTGCCATATCCGGGATCTCCATATGGGCAGGGAGGATCTTCGAAAAGACCTATGTCTCCGGGTTCTCGGGGATAATTTTTGCGATGCTTGGGCTCTTCTTCTTTTTGCTGTTCCTGATGTTCTATCGTGGAATTCTCAGGTCACGGCCAGACCACCCACTCACCCCGTATATCCTCCTCTTTTCAGTCTTCTTTGTAATAGCGGTCACCATTGCAGGAATCATGCTCGACCTGGAAGATCCCGGGATCGGGGTATTTGCCCATCTCGGAGGGTTCCTGCTTGGACTTCTCTCTCCCGCGATCGTGGGGATTGTCCTTGTCTCGAAGAGCATGAAAGAGAAGGCAGGCTTCACCCTTCTCCTGGTCGCAGTGCTTGCCGGGTGTGCAGGATCCTGGATGCTCCCGGTATGAATATGGCATATCCGACAGGAAAGAGGTACACAAACCACGAGCAGACGGGGAATAAGATTCGTCCGTGAGATCAAAAGGGTTGCAACTGTGGAGAATCCGGCAGAAAGTATTTCTCGCCTCACATCTACCAGTGGCATGCTCTGGAATGTTTCAGGAGATGATCCTGGAACCCGGGTCATCGATTTTTTCGTTCCATGATTCTTCAGAGTGCTACAATCATTGCTGAGGAGAGGAGAAATGACGAGGTTCTACATAAAATTCAAAAAGAATCCCCTTACCACACCCACAGATCCCGCGGAACAGGTGAAGCTGTGGATGACCCTGCTTGGAAATGTCAAGAAAGACCTGGCATCAGGCGGGCTGACCGACTGGGGTGACGGTGTCGATATCAAGGAAGGATATTGTATCAGTGAGCTTGACGAAGAGAAACTCCATACCCTGATGCTCAAGTATGTACCATTCATACTATTTGACATAAAACCGGTCCTGACTGTTGATCAGGTCATGGAATCAATTCAGCGCGTAGTACGCGCTCAATCCCATTAAAACCCTTTTTATCAGCCAAAGTGAGAGAAGAAGAGGAATGGCAACCCTCTCGTGCAGGGCTTTTCTTTCAGGGATGACAAAAGCCTGATTCCACTGACATGGTGTATTCAAGCAGGAACACTGCTAGGAAATCTGTCATCACTTTTGGATTGTGTAATCTCCCTCATCTCATTCTCGTCCATGAAAAATATACCAGGAAAGAACGGCAGTTCACTCATCCTCCAGCGACGCGATCTCCTCGATCGACGTCCAGATTGGCTGTGTGGGGTAGAACCGGTCATTTATGGGGTACTTGATCTCGACCAGCCGTTCGAAATCGAGGTCATGGACCGAATACCCAAAATCCCTCGCCATTGGGGGGATGTCGTTGTTCTTCAGGATCGAGTTTACCAGGACCTCGGGGACCCGTGTCGTGATCCGGATCCAGATGAAGCCAAGCACCTCGCCCTTGTGTGTCGGGATCCTGTATGATATTTCGACCATGGTATTTCACACCTGAACCGTCCAGCTCAGGTACTCCTCGGTTGCATTTTTCATGTCCTGCCAGAGCCAGACCATCCGGTCAAGATACCAGAGCTTGCCCATGTATACCATCACGGCCCCGAGAAGGACCGGCCAGGGATCGAAAAATATCACACCCCAGACGATAAAAAGCAGGCCGATTCCGCCAACGGCGGAAAGTATGTTTGGGACCCTGCGATGGTACCCGGGCACCGGTACAAAGTCCCGGTTGAGCCAGACCCGCTCACCGAGGACGCTCTTTGATGTCCAGTGGTCGAAAGACCGTGGTGCCTGGAAGAGATGCGGGTTCGCCCATGTCCACAGGAGAGCGATGGTAATCGGTATCCCCGCCCACCATCCCAGCCAGGTCCGGCTCCAGAACGCGACGACCAGGATTGGGAGCACGGTGTTGCGCAGGATTACGCTCCAGGGATTGGCGTGGCGCATCCATGCGGCATCGTCAAGCCCGAAGACTCCTGCAATCCTCCGCTCAAGCGTCATTACAATTATCTTGTTGCGTTCGGCGATGAAGATTGCGGCAGGAAGAGGAATCGGGTTGCTTCTGATTTAGTTCACAATATTAATCATAGTGATTAATAATTATCATATTAATTTAGATAAATTAATAATAAATTAAATTCTATTCACTTTTATTCAATGTTAAAAACATTAAATTATTAAAGGCTGTAGAGGGGTGGGTCATTCTTGAATTTCCCGCCCCCTTTCGAAAGAGGGAGGTGACTATCAATGAATCCAGAGAAAAAAGGGAAAAGGAACATTCTATTATTGATTATGGTTTTCATTTGTATCGTAATCGTTCCCGTTGAGGGGATTGGAACGAATCCAACATCCAGCAGCGTTGATCTGGGAGTTAATCCCTCAACGGATGCAGAACGGACCGAATTCGTCAACAATCTCAGAATGAAAGGATTATCTGATGAGGAAATCACCGAGAAAATTATTGAGCAAATAAAGTCTCAAAGAGTCGAAAAAGCGAGAGACCGACAAAAAATTGAGGATGATTCATTAACTGAGAATCAAAAAGTTGAGATAATCGCTCAATCACTTGATAGAATGGCTGTATCAGATTCAATCAAAAAAGCAAGTCAGGGACTATGGGTATATCTGGTCGCTGATGGTACATTCAAGGAACAATTGCTATCAGAGATTGATGAATACGAAAACAAAACAGTTTCCAAAGAATTACTCAAAAATAACCTTCTGGAGATTTGGAAAAAATATGAGGTGACGCATACAAAGGATGGAAATGTCATACATATCGACTTTAAACAAAAAGATCCAGATGTCATGATAACGAAAGAAGATATCGGAACTCTTCAATTGGTTAACGATATCCACCTTGAAGTATTCATCATGGATCAAACATTAAATCAAAAGTGGACGGTGGATCCTTGTCATGAAGATGTTATTTACTATACAATCATCCAAAGTCTAAAACATTTGCACCCAATGTATGATTATGCGGATAACGCAAGAGACCATTCTGGTGACCCAGATCAAGGATTACCATGGCCACAGCGTTTTTATAACCACTACTATAATCCAAACCTTGGAATCGGAGGTGCTCCACAATCGGCGTTAACTGACTTTAATTATGCCAAAGCTTGGTTTATACAAGATAACTATGATATGGCATCTGAATATATTGGAAAATCATCACATTATATGGCTGATGTTGGAAATCCGATGCATACATCAGAAATATTAAATAAAGATATCCATGATAGATATGAAATTTATGTTGCAACGCAATGGGAAGCCCCATATTTCAACTTTAAATCAAGCGTACAAGGTAACTCAATTGACTATTTATTAGATGATCCATACTTTGCCATAATTCATGTTGCAGAATATTCAAATAACTATGTAGATACTCTCTATTATAAACTCATGAGTTTAAGTGACCATTTTCTATACCAGGATGAATGGACAAAAGTGATAACACAAGCCTGTTTAGTAAGAACATCACGTTATATGAACGGACTTGTCGATTTGTTGTTATTGACACAAATCACTGATCAAGTTAATTTACCAACTGATCCCGATGATGATAGATTTTATGAAGATTTAAATGGGAATGGAAATATTGACTTTGCAGATTTAATATTATTGTATAATAATATGGATTGGATAGCATTGAATGAACCATATAGACTTTTTGACTATGATTGTAGTTCAGAAATAGATATGGATGATGTAATTCTATTGTTTAATGAGATATGAATCCACAAATCATTTTAAGGTGATTACCCAGTACATCCAGGTTAGCAACAATCAATATAGTATAACTGGAAAATCAATCAGGAACTAACGCGAGTATGGAAGAAAAGATCGATGCCAATATTAAAATCGGATTTCTTTTCGGTATCCTCTTAGGGGTTCTTGTCCTTTTTATCCCGGCTCCTTCCCTGTCGAACGCACTGGGACTTGGCATGCTCTTCTTCTTCGGAGGCTTCATCGCCGGCCTCTTTCGTGAAGGGACAATACAGGATGGGATCCAACGCGGGGCAATTGTCGGTGCAATTATCAGCTTTTTTAGTGCCATAACAATACCGGGAAATTCAAATTTCCCGATAGATTTTGTTTTCATCGCATTCATCCTGGTACCAGGCAATATCATCGGTGGAATTATGGGAATTTCTCTCAGGGACACATTGATGAACGTATTTGACAGGGAAAAGAGAAAGGTGAAAGGAGAAAAACAGCATCCAGTAAAATTTTTGGGAATCTGTATAAGTTCCGCGATAACGCTCGCTCCACTGGTTCTTGGACCGTACCTGGGATACGGGCTCATGCTCGATAAAATCTGGCCGGTAGTCATAATCTGCTCGATAATCGGAGGATTCGTTGCGGGGATCTTCTCCGATCATGGCCTCATTGGCGGGCTGCGGACAAGTATTTTATCAGCAGGCGTCGTGTATTTCGTTCTTTTTTGTATCTATGTTCTCCTTCCGTACGCTACGGGTGACGGCATCAGTGACGGTACAGGATTTGCCATGCTTGCGTTGATTTTTATCGGTGGACTATTGATTGTGTTCTATCCGATCGGCGGAGTAATCGGGGCGTATCAAAAATCGCAGATTGTCCGGCCTGGTGGAGATTAGTCAGCAATTTGGAAAAAATTCAGAAAGGGAATCCTGGTTGTACCAGCGGTTCCCTCACATGAAATGAGATAAAAACGCCCGGGAATTTTTCAAACTGCATACAAGCTGATCAGGATACCTCTGAAACAGTTGGATGACCGAATTTCAGAGATATGCTGGTTTTTTTAAATGTGGAGGAATCAACATCGTTTTCCCATGTACGAAAATCCAGCGCCCGGTTCTCCTTCACATGGATTGGAAGGGGGGATCTTTTCCCAGGAGCACAATACCAGGGTGGCATGCCGTCCACACCCCGGATACGTTTTTTTCCTCCCACTCTATTTTCGCAAACCATAATTCCCACCAGAATCAATACCTCTCCATGAAGAAACCCCATCTCATCCTCATATTCCTCGCAATTGCCGCACTGGCCCTTGCCGCCGGCTGCACGGACCGGGACACAGCACCAGAAAAGACAGCGATGGAGATGACGGCCGAGGAGCTGGTCACATCCATCGATGCAGGGCTCATGGAGCTCCGGGGAGCCGTAGGTGAAAACGCCAAGGCCCTCACAGTGACCGGGCTCTCAGGGCCCGGGGTCGAAGAGGTCCTCGGAGAGACCCTGCTCGACTACCCGTGGGCCGTCTCCTCGCTCGTCATCACGAAGGAGGGTGTCGTCGTCGCTGCCGCACCGAAGAACTACGAGGAGATCATCGGGATGGACCTCTCGTACCAGCCGCAGGTGCAGAAGGCGAACACCGAGCAGGTGCCGATCGTCTCAGACGTCTTCGTGATGGCCGAAGGATTCACCGGGATCTCGCAGAGCCAGCCTGTCTTCTCGGCCAGGGGTGAGTACCTCGGCTACACTGATATCACCTACAAGCCAGAAGACCTCATCGAGCGGTGTATCGCACCGGTGATCACCGGGACGGACTACGACGTCTGGGTCGCACAGGCCGATGGGACGGTCATCTATGACACGACGAAGGAAGAGATCGGGAAGAACCTCCTCTCCGATCCCGCCTATGCCGACCCGGCCCTCCAGGAGATCTTCGGGCGGATCCTCGCGGAGCCCTCCGGTTCCGGGGAATACACCTTCTGGGATAAGAACTGGAACAGGAACGTCACCAAGACCGCCGCCTGGGAGACCGCCGGGATCGATTCTGCCGAATGGCGGGTCGTCGTGACCCGGGTGGAAGGACAGGGTACGGCCGCACCGGAAACGACCGGAGACGGCAGCGCGACAGCCGGGGTCCCTGCCACCTCGAGCGGGATCGACACCCGCTACTCCGGGCTGGAACAGTTCGTCAAAGATGCCGCCGCATATGCCCGGGAACACGGACGAGAGGCGGCCCTGAAAGAGTTCAATAATCCGGACGGGGCGTTCAACGACGGGGAACTCTACATCTTCGCCTACGAGATGGACGGGACCGTCATCGCACTCCCCTACCAGCCGGGCCTGATCGGCGCTGAGCGGACGGGAGTCACCGACGCCAACGGCGTCGAGTTCATCGACGCGATGATCGGGATCGCACGGGAGGGCGGAGGATCGGTCTACTACATCTATCCAAACCCCGAAGCGGACCTGCGTGACCAGTTCAAGCTCTCGTACGTCGTGCCCGTGGACGATGACTGGTTCGTCGGCGCCGGGATTTACCTGCCTGAGATCCCTGCAGGGTTCGATGATGCCGAACGCGACCAGCTCGTAAAACGGGTGAAGGATGCCCGTGATTACGCACAAAAAGTCGGGAAGGAGCAGGCCGTTGCAGACTTCAACGACCTCTCCGGCGAGTATGCCGCCGGCAGCAGGTACATCTTCGCCTACGATTACCAGGGAACCTGTCTCGCACTCCCGTTCCAGCCAGAGTACATCGGGACGAACAGGATGGACTTTGCCGACACCTATGGAGTCGAGGTCGTCAAGTGGGAGATCGCGACCGCACAGCGTGGCGGAGGATTCGTCTATGTCCAGTACTTCAACCCCGACACAGGAGAACCCGGGATGAAGCTCTGCTATGTCACACCCGTTGACGACGAATGGTTCGTCGGGTCAGGGATGTACACGGAAGCGGTTGAATAGGGACGATTCCTTTTTTTCAAGGGCTCCTGCCCGAATCCCACGATGCAGATGACCGGGCAACCCGGAGATGGGGACCCGGATGATCGGGAAACACGGACCCGGTGACGAGGACCCGGATAGTCGGGAAACACGGACCCGGTGACGAGGACCCGGATAATCGGGAAACACGGACCCGGTGACGAGGACCCGGATAGTCGGGAAACACGGACCCGGTGACGAGGACCCGGATAGTCGGGAAACACGGACCCGGTGACGAGGACCGGATAGTCGGGAAACACGGACCCGGTGACGAGGACCCGGATAATCGGGAAACACGGACCCGGTGACGAGGACCCGGATGATCAGGGCTTCTCACTGTAATCCTGACAATATCAGAACAGGCAGGCTGTACCGAACATGGAAGATGCATGTGCAGCAGACGGCCTTGGCTTTCCAGGAGATCTCACAAGAAAACAAGACGTCCCGGCCGGGATTCGAACCCGGGTCGGAAGCTCCGGAGGCTCCCAGGATATCCACTACCCTACCGAGACAACCACAATGCCACTCTCCCCGACCGTGAAGGGACAACTCCGTTCCTGCCGGGAGAAGGACATATTCCATTATAATAACGCGACGTATCCTAAAAAAGGATTTGGAACGCTCGTGAAAAACACCCTCTATTGATCGGCAATCTCTCCCCCGGATCGACTTACACAGCGTCAAATCCCCTGATGATACCCATCCAGAGGATGAGAACCGGCACTATCTCCAGGCGCCCTATCCACATCACGAAGATGAAGAGCCATTTTACCTGGAACGGCGCTGACGGGGTGAAATATCCCGATCCCAGGCCGACATTGCTCGCGGCCGAGACCAGGTCGAAGACGACGAGCTGGGTCGGAGATATCCCGGGGGTGACATGAAGGGCAACGAACGTGGCGACGAAGATGAGCAGCACCCAGAGAACAACTATCAGCATGTTCCTGGAGAGCTCGACCTCTGTTATCTTCCGGGGGATATTTTTGCCATCGTGTTTGAATGGGACGATCACCCTGCTGCTGACGAAAAACCTCCGGAACCACCAGACAAGGCCCTCGTATCCGAGAATAAGCCTGTTTATCTTTATCCCGCCTGCGGTGCTTCCGGAAGCTCCCCCGATGAGCATGAGCATGATGACGACCAGGAGGGGGAGCGGGCTCCAGTGAAGCGACGAGTTCTGGAGACCGCAGCAGGTCAATCCCGAGATCGTGCAGAAGAACCCCTGGCGGATGGCTTCTGTTACGGGATATTCGTTGAATACGCAGAGGTTGAACGATATCACGAGCGATCCCGTCAACGCGAGTGCCAGGATCAGCCTGACCGCAGGATCCTTCCAGAACTGTGACACCCTTTTCCGGTAAAGAAGGAAGTAGAGCTTGAACGGAATTGCGCCCGCGATCATGACAGGGAGAAGAAGCCCTTCAAGCAGGCCGTTATGATAGAAGGAGACGCCGGATTCGTGGAGAGAGAACCCCCCGGTGGAGATAGTTGTCAGGACGAGGTTCAGGGCGTCCCAGAGAGGGATTCCCGTAAAAAGTATCATGATCGTGAAGCCTGCGGTGAGCACCAGGTAGATCCCCCACATCCTCCTTCCGGTGGATATGATGCTTGGCATCAGGGCTTCGGATCTTCCCTCCGAACGATAGAGCCGGTGCTGGATGATACTGGAACGGGACATCATCGTGATCCCAAACGCGATCACACCAATCCCGCCTATCCACTGCATGAAAGAACGCCAGAAAAGGATGACGTGGGGGGCCGAATCCAGTGATGTCATGACCGTAAAGCCTGTGCTGGTCCACCCCGACATGGCCTCGAAGATGCTGTCCGTCACGGTCATGTGCATACCGAATATGAACGGGAGCGACCCGATGAGCGCAATGGCAAACCATGTGAGTGCCACCGCGACGAGGGCGATGCTCAGCCTGGGTTCGAATTCCTTTCTCGCTACCCGGGAGAGGAGAAACCCCAGTACGATGAACATGAGAGGAACGCTTGCCATGGGAAGGATCATCGTCCATTCCTGGTACATGAAAAGGATGACGAAGACTACAAGTGTAGCGCTTCCAAGCAGTTCGAATATGACCCCCATGTCGTGGGCGATGAGCGCCAGGTGCTCGACCCGTCGCATAGGAACAAGGGTTCATCCCGGGAGAATAATATCTTTCTGAAAGGAAACATCAAATCACCGTGTATCTTCATAGATCTCGAAGATTCTGGATTTTTCATTCAACATCGTTTCATGTGAGCCGTCACCCAACCGTTTTTCCTATGCCTATAAAACCCCGGAACGCTGATATGGTTCACATGGAGAAGACGCGGGAACTTGTCTGGTCCCGATCGATCGAGTCGGACGATGAGACCTATCTGCTGTTCCTGTACCGCGAGGATTTTTCTGCCGTGTTCCCGCACATGATCCGGTACACCCTTCTCCTCCAGGACAAAAACGAGATAATCGCGATATTCAGGACCAACAACTACGAGTATTCTCCGACCGTGCCGCTCGATGCCGAGTCGTCGGCACACCGGGTGGCCGAAGAGTGGGCAGAATCGCTCCAAAAAGACCCTGTCGCTTTTCTCGCATCCAGGAAGATGTACCTGCCACCGGCGTCCACTCTCCTCCCCTCCGCCGTTGTCGTGATCCAGGGCAGCCCGCGGTCCGACGGAAACAGCTCCATCATGGCACAGTGGGTCTCTGATGCCGCCAGGGAAGCAGGGAAGACCGTTTCGGTCATCTTCCCTGACGACCTAAACATCCATCACTGCATCGGGTGTTACCGGTGTTTCAACACCGGGACGTGCACGTTCGACGACGACATGGGCGATGTCATATCGGCCATCCAGCACTCCTCGCTGCTCGTCGTCTGTTCTCCCGTTTACACAAACACCGTGCCAGGATCGCTCAAGATCCTGATCGACCGGTGCCAGGCATACCAGGCGGCAATCGTCCTGGTGGGAAGACTCAAGGGACCCCGGGGCCTCATCCTCGGTGTCTGCGGCAGAAGAGGGAGTGATAACTTCCGGTGCCTCGTCCCGGTTCTCGAAGCCTTCATGGAGAACGTGGGGATAAAGGTCGCGAGCCATCTCCTGGTGGATGACGTCGACGAATCACGGGACATCGCCAGTATCCAGGGATTGAGGGAGGAGGTCCGGGGAAAGGTCTTCGATCTCCTGGAAAAGCGATAGACAAAAACCGGGGACAGGTTGATCAGACCTTCTTGATCCTGTACATGTGCCAGATCCTGCACGCCCCCTCGTGGCTGACCATGCAGGGCCCCACCGGGTTTCGCGGCGTGCAGGCCTTTGAGAAGAGCTTGCAGTCGGTGGGCTGTGCGATGCCCCGCAGGACCCGGTCGCAGATGCAGGCCGAGTGCTTGCCCACGTGTTTGAACTCGACGCCGAACTTCTGCTGGGCGTCGTATTCGGCAAACTCGGGGCGGAGTTTCAGCCCGGACTGGGGGATGACCGGGAATCCTCTCCATTCTGCGTCCTGTCTCTCGAACACCTCGTACATCAGCTCCTGTGCCTTTACGTTCCCTTCCCGTGTTACGGCCCTCGGGTAGGCGTTCTCCACACGTGCCACGCCGTCCCTGACCTGTTCGGCGAGCATCAGCAGGCCGAGCAGGATATCTTCGGCCTCGAAGCCTGCAACCACCTGCGGAACCGGGAACTCTTCATATTCATGGTACCCCATGACCGTGCAGACGTGCCCGGGGAGCATGAACCCGTGGAGATCGGCCTCGCCCTGCTCGAGGAGCCATCTCATGGCAGGCGGGACAAGGCGGTGGCAGGAGAGGATGCTGAAGTTCTCCGGCGGGCGGGAGAGGATCGTCGCGGCCACCGTGGGTGCGGTGGTCTCGAACCCGACAGATACGAACACGACCTCCTTATCGGAATCCCTCGCTATCTCGGCCGCCTTGTGCGCACCCTGGACGACGCGGACATCCCCCCCGCAGGACTCGAGGGACCCGTGCGTGCCGGGAACCCGGAGCAGGTCTCCATAGGTTGCCACGATGCAACCCTTTTCGGCAAGCTCGAGGGCGGCGTCGATCTCGCCCTGTGGTGTGATGCAGACCGGGCAGCCAGGGCCCATCACGATCTTCAGCCGGTCCGGAAGTACACTCCGGAGGCCTGTCCGGGCGATCGCCGCCTCGTGTGTCCCGCAGATATGCATGAAGTTCATCTCGCGGTCGACAAGCCGGTGTAATTCCTGTGAAATCTCATTTCCGAGGGCCATTGCTGATCAATACTTTAGCAGAAGAGATCATAATAATACTGACATGACTGCAGATTCCGCTGTTGGCAACACGAACCTTCTATCCGAAGGAATCGCCGGTCTGACGGGCAACGGACTCGCCGCGATGATACTCATCTGCGGGGTAGCGGTCGCCGTACTCCTTTTCCTGGCATTCGGCTGGCTCCAGAGAAGAACGGAGAAGACAGAATCAGAATTTGACGACATCGTCATGGCCGCGATCGGCACCCCGGCCGTTATCGCGGTGCTGGTAATCGCAGGCTATCTTGCGATCCAGGCCGCAGATCTCCCCGCCGGGCTCGAATGGATCAAGGAGAGCAAGTACCTGAACGCATTCTTCGTGATCATCGGTGCCTGGATAACATCCAGTTTTGCATACGACTTCATCAGCGTGTATGGTCACCGGATCGCCGCCCGGACCGAGACCGACTTTGACGACCGGATGATCTCGCTCGGGCTCGTCATCACGAAATACGTGATATGGTTCGTCGCCATCCTCATCATCCTCCGGATCCTTGAGATCGACGTCACTCCGCTGCTCGCAGGCGCAGGCATCGTCACCCTGGCCGTGGCCCTGGCCGCCCAGGATATATTCTCCAACTTCTTCGGTGGGGCGGTCATCGCCGTGGACAAGCCCTTCAAGCTCCATGACCGCGTGAAGATTGACAAGTATTACGGTGATATCGTCAATGTCGGGCCCAGGAGTACCCGCTTAAAGACCCTCGACAACCTGATCGTGACCATCCCGAACACGATGCTCGTGAACAACTTCATCATCAATTATTCACTGCCCGACACGAGACGGGTGGTGCGTATTCCCGTCGGAGTCGCGTACGGCTCAGACGTCACCCGGGTCAGGGAGATACTTCTCGGGGTGGCGGAGGAGATGGCCGGCAGGCATGGGTATATCCTGACCGACCCAAAACCAGGCGTTTATTTCCTCGAATTCGGCGATTCGAGCCTGAATTTTATGATGCTCGTCTGGACGGACAACTACTCGATGATCTGGGACGCACAGGACGCGATCAATACCCGGATATACGAGCGGTTCGGGGAGGAGGGAATCGAGATCCCGTTCCCGCAGAGGGATATCCATATCAGGAGAGAGTGATCGGAAGAATAATTCCGCCCATCTTTTTTTCGTTTGGCTCTTTTACCCCTGGCTGATCAAAGAGTCGGTCCGGGATAATCCCCGGCAATCTCCAAGCTTTCCCGCTCTCTCGATATGGTGCTGACCAGGGGCTCTCATCACTCTTTAAAAAACCCGGCTGATCAAAGATTCGGTCCGGGATAATCCCCGGCAATCTCCAAGCTTTCCCGCTCTCTCGATAGGGAGCCGACAGGGGCTCTCATCACTCTTTAAAAAAACCGGCTGATCAAAGATTCGGTCCGGGATAATCCCCGGCAATCTTTAGGCTTTCCCGCTCTCTCGATAGGGAGCCGACAGGGGCTCTCATCACTCTTTAAAAAAACCGGCTGATCAAAGATTCGGCCCGGGATAAAGCACGGCAATCTCCAAGCTTTCCCGCTCTCGATATGGTGCTGACCAAGCTTTCATCACCACGGTGCCCACAGCATAATCTTTTTCGAACCTCCTGATGAACAATCCCTATGCTTGGTGTATCATCTTTCTGCCTTCACGAGGAGCCCCTCCCCGACGCACTGGAGAAACTCTCGGAAATTACCGGTCTCGTGGAGATCATGGACGACGGGCGCCATTTCGTCAACTCGTCCGATGAACTGGCCGCGTTCTCCCTTGAGTATGCCTTCCATGCCCCGTGCAGGAGCATCAATATCGCAAGCCTCCATGAGCCGATCCGGCGGGCCAGCGTCGAGGTTCTCGGCCAGTGCTTCTCTGTCGCGGCCGACGTGAACGCCCCCGTGGTGATACACCCGGGATACTTTGCGTGGGAGGAGGAGCGGGAGAAGGCATTCGAGCATTTCCAAAAATCATTAAAAGAGATTGATTCTCTCGCAGAAGAGTACGGCATCACCTATTACGTGGAGAACATGGGCAACTGGAACTACTTCTTCCTCCGGTTCCCTGGCGAACTCGACCTTCTGGGGAACGTGGATCTGGCGCTCGACGTCGGGCACGCCCACCTGAACAACTGCCTGGACGAATTCCTCACTCTCCCGTTCAGCCACGTCCACCTCCACGACAACGACGGAACCGACGATACCCATTCGGCAGTCGGGGAGGGATCCATCGATTTTGTCGCCGTGATGGAGGCAGTGCGGAGGACGAAGGCGACACCGATCGTAGAGGTAGGAACCCTCCCCGGCGTGATCGAGAGCATCCGGGTGCTCGAGAACCTCTGATAAACAGGAACAATGGCGAGCTCTGCCTCGCTTCCCCCCAAAAGATCCTCAATCCTGCATCTTTTAGAGGTCATTTCCGCAATCTTTTAAACGCATTGGCTCCCACAATATTGATGCAATCGTGCCTCAGTGGCTCAGCCGGCAGAGCGCGTCCTTGGTAAGGACGAGGTCGCGAGTTCAAATCTCGCCTGAGGCTTCTACACACAGGATTCAAATCCCTCGGGAAATTTTTACATACATCCTATCCGACTAATTCACCGTTTTTTCAGATTAAATCCTAAAGGGCATCCGTATTGATCACTGCCGGGACCGGCACTGCTACAACCCCACGCCCCATCCCTCCAGAGGCTTTCGGAATCACACACTAAATGACCCATCCTTCCAAGAAGAGAGGCCAAGCGGATAGAATACTGACGACGGCATCAGCGGAGAAGCTGAAAGGCGAAAGTTAGGGGAGAGATTTAATGCCCCTTCACTACTATTTCAATGAGAGAATAATACCGGCCATAATTTACCGTGATTTGGCATGAGCTTTGATCGACGAGTCCCGAATAATGCCCTTCCACCTCTCCCCCCTGATGTGGAGCTGGAGACAAAAGAAATCCTGAAGAAGTGTATTTCAGCTCATCGTGCACTTGCTATGGTAAAAGAGGCCGGCCGGCTCATTCCAAACCAGGAGATACTGATCAATTCAATTCCTTTGCAGGAAGCAAAGGCCAGTTCCGAGATTGAGAATATTGTCACGACAGGGGATGATCTCTATAGAGCGGCTGCCGTTCCCGGGGCAGTCACCGACCCGCAGACTAAAGAGGTCCTCCGATATCGGACAGCCTTGAAAAGAGGATTCGACCGCCTTCCGGTAAAAACACTTTCAATGCCGCTTCTTGCCGAAGTTTGCGAAGTTCTCCTGGACCATGAGGTTCAGATCCGATGGTTTTCACAGGCGACAATATCCAATAAAACGACAGGAGAGGTTGTGTACACACCCCCGGAGGGACCCGGTATTCTCCGTGAGAAACTCACGCAACTGGAGGAGTTCATCCAGAATGGGAATCCCATCGATCCTCTTGTTAAACTCGCCCTGATTCATTATCAGTTTGAGGCGATCCATCCCTTTGAGGATGGAAACGGAAGGACCGGGCGGATATTAAATATTCTGTACCTCATCCAGCAGGGATTACTGGACATTCCGGTTCTCTATCTGAGTCGGGCAATTATCGGCCAGAAGGACGAGTATTATCGACTTATCCGGGCAGTTACCGAAGAGGAGGTATGGGGTGAATGGGTTCTTTTCATGCTGGATGCCGTGGAGGATACTTCAAAATGGACTCATGAGAAGATCCTGTCTATACGGAATCTCCTTGAAGATACCACCTCGTTTTGCAGGGAGAATCTCCCTGCTGCGACATATTCCAGGGAACTTGTGGAGATTATTTTTGTTCAACCTTACTGCAAGATCAGTTTTCTTGTTGATGAAGGGATAGCCAAGCGGCAGACTGCAGGAGACTATTTGAGGCAATTAGAGAAGATTGGGGTGCTGGAATCAATGAAGGTTGGACGAGAGAAGGTATATTTGAATCCGGCGTTGATCAGGATTCTCAGTGCTCCGTGAAAACGTGTCGATTTTTCCGATTTTTTTCGACATGTTTTTCCAACATGTCGATTGCATCGACATATCCGGAAAGAGTGTTGTCCATCCGAGAGAACGAAGGGGATTATACCCTTCCCAGTTGGAGGAATGGTCCACATTGAAGGTGAAAACGAAGGTGAAGCGGGAAATTGACCGGGCGTGGTATCCGAATCCGGACTCTCTGACAGCTGGAAAGTTGAGCAGCAGCTCTTATCAGGAAACCAATGATCACCGAGATTTTTTTTCGCCTCAGGATATCCCCCAATCCTGATAGAGGGAACACTCCCGTATTTCAGTCGGCAAGGCAGCCCCGGTACACAAGTCCCACCCAGGCTTTTGTTCACTCATGGATGTCCGACCCTTGAAGATGTGGCAAGAAACGTGATGCCGATGGCCGGCAGCCCGACCAGCAGGTAAAACCAGGAACAGAAGCCGAAGAGGGACTCGCTCGGATGGGGAAAGAGAATCACGTCGCCCTGCAGCATCCCGAGGAGCATCAGTCCGGATAACAGGCTCGCGGCGAGTGAGACGACGACGTGTCCGCTCACGCATCCTCTCCTGAGCACCGGTATCGAATGGAAGAAGAGAGCAGAGAGCGGTGCGAGCAGGATGAATGCAAGGGATCCTATGTACGCATTCACCAGCGCTGAATACTGGAACACCAGCAGTACCTCCTGTACCTGCAGGGCAGGGGTAAGAAACGACGAGAGAGCCACGACGGCTATCGATACGATGAGCGGGACCCGGAAATACCAGGAATCATCGCCGTCTGCCGTCCGGTACAGGAACAGTGCGCCGCCGAGAAAAGAGACCATGCCGAAGAGAAAAAACACTGCGGGAAATATGTCACCGTTAAAATAGGGGACGCTGATTCGTCCGATATACCCGACAAAAACGGCAAAAATACTGAAAAATATCACGGATATCGCTGCATACCCCGTGTATCGCACATCTGCCGTGGTGCTCGTCACTTCGTTTTCCGGCATCCTGCCACCCCTGTTCTGTTCCCGGGTTCCCGGTAGAAGGCAACCGGAACACAGGCCCGTTGCGATAGCCCGGGACTGGTTGAAAAAGAACGCGTTGTCATTTCACATCCTCCCTCCTGGTGGAATCGACGGCCCAGACATAGAATTTCCGGGAATCGGTGGAGAAGGCATACACCGGCAGGTACTCTCCATAATCCCTCTCCCAGTAAACAAGCGAGATATCGCGTACCACGCCTTCCCTGCCGGACATCGGGAGCATGATGAGCTGATCGGATAGAAGTCGTCCGTATGCCTCTTCCGGTGTGATGATCCTCACATACCGGTCCGGTACAGGTTCGAAATCCCGGATGTTCCAGTCAACGCCAACCACCTCGCCGGACTCGCCTATCGTAACGGTGATACCCCCGCCATATACAGGGATACCATGAACTTCTCTTTCGAATGTCACTCTCTTCGTGAGCACATATTCCACGCATGAGTGCCCGTCACATTCACCGTAACCCGAACCGAAGCTGACCCCGGAAAAACGAGTATTGCCAGGTAAGAGGCCCCGTTCACGCAGGAACCTGGTAGCGATAATCCGTGCCTCTTCATCTGAGGGAATATCCGGCTGGGCACCGGTGAAATATGGGTAATCCTTGTCGGGAATTGAATATCTGAACGTGCCGGCGTGCCGGCTCACTTCAAGAGCCGAATCTTTCGATGCATTGAACAGCATCTCGATGTGCCTGACATCCTCGTCAGTGAGTTCCTGGGAAACCGTCCGCACCACAGGGTACGTTTCGTTTTGTTCCGGGTACGGCGTGGCAAGGATATACGATCCAGAGTGCCCCTTCAACGGGAAAAGTGCAAAAACAGCGCCGACAATCACGATTATTCCAAGGACGGTTGCGACCATCCCCCTGACGAGCAACTTCTTATCCATGAATCATCTCTTCAAATTCATTATCGAAGATAGGATAAAAAGCAGTTATATATTTTTAATATGAATAAACGATCGACGATGTGGAAAAGAGAAAAAGTTGATTGATTTCATCTATCCCAGATTGTTTCATCCTGGATGATGACACCCCATTCCACGACGGAGAACCCTTCACGGCTGATCTTTTCCGGGTTGGTAACCGGTTCAGGAGCGGACACAAACGGTTCTGCATAGAACCAGATGCGGCTGACCGCATCAGGTTCCGGGACGATGGAGAGCGGCATGGCTTGGTTCACCGTGTCGGTTTCCTGGGGATAGAGGACGTAGTCCTGGTCGCCGGCGAGGTGACACGCCCAGTACTCGATGAATTCATCGGTCTCCTTTTCATTGAACCCGTACTCTCCAAGCATGGACGCCATGTCCTGCTCACGATAAGCCCCCCGGATGACGTAGCCCTCTTCCTTCTGCCACCCGGAAAAATGCCCGGTGCCTTCGTAGAAGAGGAAATCGCCCTGCCCGTTGAGACTGCCGTTTCGTATCTCTGCTATCCACCCTATCCCGGGCCTGTATGGCGGGTCAGAGACCGTGATGGCAGTCTCCGGGAAAAGGCGCACACGGGTGGTGAGGTCGCGGTCACTGTACAGGTAGATGTTCGGTTTTGAATAGATGGAGGTCACTTCGCTGAATTTACGTTTCAGGCTAACGTGAACTTCCTTATCCTCCGGAATCATGATCCAGGACGAATAATCCTCGCATCCTGACAGGTTCACCTGAAGGTTGTGCTGACCGAAGGGGATCCCCGTAATGGTGACAGGTTGGTATTCCCATTTCGATATGAAAAACATGTTTCGTATAAAATAGTCAAGACAACTGGTTGCTTCTTCGGGTGGTTTCCCTGTATACTCAGGATACTCTCCGGGTCCTCGTCCTATAAGGGGGGGGGTCTCTCTCAATCCAGTACTCCTCTCCGGATGTTGTCCCTTTATATACACCATCAAGATAGACGTCTGCCCCTACGGGGTTTGAGGTCACCGAGAGCGTTCCGGTCCTGACATAGGAGGGCAGCTGTCCCGTCGGAAAGGTGAACGGGACGCTGGTGGGAATCCTGGTTGGATTGTTGGAATCGTGGTCGATCCGGACCGGGCCTTCAGGCTTGCGTGAACCGTCTTATCGTTCGGGGTTATGACCCTGGACGAATAATCCTCGTATCCAGGCAGGGTCACCCTGATCAGGTGTAAACCGGTGGGGACCCCTGTGATGGTGACCGGGGTGGTCCCTTTCTGTACCCCATCAAGATAGACGTCTGCCCCTGCGGGGGATGAGGTCACCGAGAGCGTTCCGGTCCTGGCATTGGGGGGCACCTGTCCTGTCGGAACGGTGATCGGGACCGTGGTGGGAATCGTGGTTGTGATAGTAGTTTTGATAGTGGTTGGAAGGGTGGGAATCGTGGTCGATCCGGACCGGACCTTCAGGCTTGCGTGAACCGTCTTGTCGTTCGGGGTGATGACTCTGGACGAATAATCCTCGTATCCCGGCATGGTCACCCTGACCAGGTGGAAACCGGTGGAGACCCCGGTGATGGTGACCGGGGTGGTCCCTTTCTGTACCCCATCAAGATAGACGTCTGCCCCTGCGGGGGATGAGGTCACCGAGAGTGTTCCCGCCCCGGATCCCTGCGGCCGGAGCTGGGAGATCAGTTCGCTTGTGCTGATTGCGAGAACAGGTGAAGAGAGAAGAGCAAGAACAACGATAATTCCGATCAGAAGAGGCAGGGGTTTCATGGTAATCACAGGGCGATTCATAAAAACTGTTATATAAATTGGTATGATGGAAGAAGTTAAGAGATGAAAAGACGCCAGATGCGGCTGAAAAAACCTTCAACAGGGTGTTTTCATGACAGGGTTTAGCCCGGAAAAAAGAGTTATTTCTTGTTTGTCCAGATATCGTGCTTGTTGCAGTAGATCATGGCCTTCACGTTCGTGTCATTGACCGGGAACTCCGCCTCGGGGGCCTCGCCCGGCCGGAGGGCATGGATGTACAGGTTCCGGTCCTTTTTGACCGAGATCCACTGGATGTAATGCTCTTTCTCCATCGGGTGGGTGACCGATCCGACCTTGACCCTGATCCCGTTCGCCGTCTTCTCGATCACCGGGACATGCTTCTCGGTCAGACCCGCCTCCTCGGTCTTCTCTTCAAGCAGGCGAAGCGGCTTTCCCTTGGGGCTCATGACAGGGCCCTCGCCCGAATGGGTCACCATTACAACGGTTCTGCAGTCGTCGCATTTGTAAAATTCCAGGACTTTTGTCATCTCGATTACCTCCTTTCATTCGGGAAAAGGGAAGAAGAATATAAATACATATCGTTCGCGGACAATACCATGGACCTGAAGGAGAACTCGCATATTCCTGCACAATCTGAACCGTGTTCTCATCAGAGCAGGAACACGATCACATATGATGGAATCAATCATGTCGTGGGATATTTTCGAGGACTATGCAGAGGAATATGACCTCTGGTTCGACGAATACCAAAGCGTCTATCATGCAGAACTCGCTCGTATACGTAAGTTATGCCCCCAGACCAACTCCCGTTCCATTGAGATAGGAACCGGTTCCGGCAGGTTTGCAAAACCTCTTGGGATATCGATCGGCCTTGAACCATCAGCTGCCCTTTCCCGGACGGCATGCCATCGTGGGATCGAAGTGGTCCGTGGAGAGGCCGAAGCCATCCCGTTCGGTGACGGATCATTCTCGTCTGCACTCATGGTGACAGTCGTCTGTTTCCTGGATGATCCCTGGTCGGCACTCATGGAAATACACAGGATTCTTGCCCCCGGAGGGTCCCTCACCATCGCTTTCATCGAACGGGATGAAAAGGTCGCAAAAAAGTACCTCAATGAACCCGGGAAACACAGGATTCTTCTCCCATGCCCGTTTCTATTCTTCCGGCGAAGTGGAGAGATTGCTCAGGAAAGCAGGATTCGAGATTGAAGATATCGATTCATCTGCAGGGTTTTTGTGCGGTCGTTTTTGCCCGGAGACCTGACCGGATGGATAGGTCTGCAGGCGAAATCCTCACCAGGAAAACCCGGAAATCCCCCTGTCGCGGGCCTGGGCCAAAACCCCAAAAATAATTCAGATTCCCTGGAGAAACGGGGAAAATCCTGGAGTTTTTTCTTAGTACGATGCAGTTCTTTTATAAGTCAAAAGAACCAATAGGTATTACAGTTTTTCAAACTGTTTGAGAACAAACATGTATAAATCAAATTTTGGTGGTCCGAGAAATTACGGGCCTCGTGAGATGACAAAGGTAGTCTGTTCAGACTGCGGAAAGGAATGTGAAGTACCGTTTAAGCCTACCGAGGGCAGGCCTGTCTACTGCCAGGAATGCCTTCCGAAACACAGGCGTCCCCGGTACTAAAATTTTTTGTAACTTTTTTTGTTCATCTGGCAAGGCGCACCAGGCGCTGATATTGTATTGCCGCTTTTCTGAAAGATCCAGTCTCCATACACCAATCTATCGTGTTAATTTCATGCAGGTACCCGCATTGACAGGATACCGTGCATATATACACTCTGACAGCCTATTATAGTACATACAGGAAAGATCCGGACAACCGGGTCACCTCCTGGTGGAGCGAGAGGAGAAGAGGAGAGTCCCCCAGGAATGTATCGGGGTTTTGAGAAATTCGCATGGAATGGTTCTTGTCAACCTATTGATCAAAAAACAATTTTAAGGGAGTGATTTAATGAATACAAGTTCAGTCAGGCAGACAGTTATCGGCACGAGATCCGGGTATACTATCCAGTTCACCTGCCCCAATTGCAACAAAGAGAATTCGATTGTATTCAATATGCCAAAGGCATTCTACAAGGAGTCCCGGGATGGAACGTGTTCACACTGCAAGCAACGCTTCACGGTCCTGACTCCTGGCCGGAATTAAAATAGCCGGATACCCACACACAATTTTCGTCCGGGGTTGCATTCCGGGCAGACACCTTTTTGGCAGGGAGCGTCATCCCGTGGTTCTACCCGGTTATTCGGCAGAATATTCCCTTCCGGTTCCATATGGCACCACGTATCCAGACGTCACTGGTGGATGGAATTTTTCGGGCTTTTGGCACTGTTTTAGACCCGTGAATGCCAAAAAAAGGCTAAAACCGATGACGGAATGATGCCGCTGCATCGCCCCTCCGATCGGTTCTTCTCCGGTTCCTGTCAAACCTGAACGTCTGCCCACCGAACAGGTTCCTGAAACACAAAACTGGTTCCTGATTCATCGATCGCGGCGTTATAGAACTCCCCGGAATACATGTATAAGCCCTGGATGTAATTCACTTCGCCCACCGGGACATAGGGTGGAGAGGTAATTCCGGGTGGGGGAAGGTTCCCGAGGTTAATCCGATCGGAGGGTGAGAGGCCTTCGGATCGGGAATACCGTATGGACAACCGGGGCTCCCCGGATGTCTGCTGATCAGACGTCGGGGAGGGTTCGAAAACCCGTTCAAAGATGTATGAAGGTACCTCGCCCCTCACGAAATCCAGGAGTGAGGGGGTCCCGGCCCGGGACTGGATATCTGTGAGAATCTCGGTCTTATTGAGAGCCATTGCAGGCGAGGTGAAAAGGACGATGATGACGAGTCCGATGCCTGCCAACCTGGTCAGAGTGTTCATCGCTTATGCATCTAAGTAAATGCTGTTATAAATAGTTTTTTTCCCAAAACAGGACCTGATCAGGTATATCTTTGTTACAGGGACGAACCGGACCATGGCATCAGGATGTTTGGTGCATCACCGATCGGGTGAATCTTCATGCACACACGATTCATCCCAACCGGCCCTTTTTACACGAAAATTGCCTGGCACCGCACGGGCGAAACACTCCTCTCTGAATGCCCCCCCTGCACTCATCCGGCGCGAACGACTGCATGCCTGAAGTCGAGAGCTCAACAGGGCCCGCTGTGTCCGTGCAGACAGATCCACCCAGGAGATTCCATGGAATGATCGAGAATATGGCCACCGAGGGTTCATGATGCCACTCCCGGGTTCACCCTGCAGCTGCCGCCTTCGGAGTTGATGCCCGAACCGGATCCGGAGAGGGATCTCTCAGGCGATCCCGAACTTCTGCGGGGTATACGAGCCGTGTTAAAAAAGGTGGGGTAATAATTTTCAAGAGCAGTTGGTTCAGGTCAGATGTCTGATTATGGGATTATACACCCTTTTTCCGGGGAGAACTCCCTTCAGCACAGGGGATGCAGACATACTTCCCGTCGACCAGGCGGGTCTTGCCATCTGCCACAGGTTCGTCACAGCAGGAGCAGATCACGGTATTGTATATCCGGGCCATGGACGGCGGCTCCATCTCAATCTCCTCGACTATCACGACCTGTTCTGCCGGGAGGGAAAGGATGCGCATCGCCGAGTCCTTCACGAGTTCGCGGTACCGGCTCTCTTCCGCAGGTGTTGCAGTGTGTGAAAAGACCTTCTTCCTGAGAAGAGAGACCTCGTCCTGCCCCCCTGCATTGCTGTAGCAGGTACGGACCCTGACGGCCCTTCCGCTCTCCCGGGAAAAGAATGAGAAGGCGTGCTTTCCATAGTCCCTGATGACGAGGTTTCCCTTTCCTGCGGTACAGCCCGTCACAACCTGGATCGCATCGACACCACACGCGTCGGTCTCTGCCACCGCCACGAGCTCCTCGTCGTACGGCCGCCTGACTCCCAGCGCCTCCATCGCGGCCGCAGCGACGCGGTAGCCAAGGGCAAGCCCCGGGCACACGTGGCCATGAAACGTGACGCATTCCTCGAACGAGGGGATATCTCCGGCATAGAGAGTGCCGGCCGGGGTATCGTGTGTATCGCACATAGGTTTTCAGTTCTCCTTTTTATGGATCATATCGTCTCTCTCTTCTTCTTTGCCATTTCCATTTCCATTGCAGAGACACTGCGGGATGACGCAGGGCACACCCCAGAGCTCCCCGATCTGCACCGGTACACCGTACACCGCCTCGATCTCGTTCTCGGTGATGATGCTCCTGTCGCCGTACGTGTGGATTGACTGGTCTTTTAAGAAGATGAACCGGTCAGCGTACCGGAGAGCGGTGTTTAGATCGTGCATCGTCATCACGACCGCGATCCGGTGATCGGTCACGATATTCCGGATCCGGTCCAGGATCTCGACCTGGTTCTTCAGGTCAAGCGCACTCGTCGGTTCGTCCAGGAGGAGGATCTTTGGTTCCTGCACGAACGCCCGTGTAATGGCGATCAGCTGGAGCTCCCCTCCGCTCATCTCGTCGATGTAATGGAGGCGGAGGTGGTCGATCATGAATTTTTTGAATGCCGCGTCGACGATCCGGATGTCTTTTTCGGTTATGTCCCAGCCGATATGCGGCCGCCTTCCAAGGAGCACCGCGTCAAAACCGGTCAGCCTGCCGGTCTCGACCCGCTGGGGGACATAGCCGATCCGCCGGGCAACCTCCATCAGCCCGAGTGATGCGATTGGATCACCGCACACCGAGACGACACCCTCCTTCGGGACCAGGATACGGTTCAGGCATTTCAGGAGTGTCGTCTTGCCGACACCGTTTGGCCCGAGGATTGCGACTATCTCGCCTTCTGATATGGAGAACGCGATATCGTCGAGTATCTTCGTGTTCCGGTACAGGAATTGGAGTTCGTCGACAGAGAGTATCATCGGTGGTGCCCCCTTAAGAGCAGGTAGATGAAGATCGGCGCTCCCATGAACGCGGTGAGGATGGCGACGGGGAGGACATACGGCGCCACGATCAGGCGGGCGACCGTATCGGACGCGAGCAGGAGGACTGCACCCATCACGATGGAGCCCGGGATCAGGTACCGCTGTTCGTCCCCGATGATGCGGCGCACCATGTGCGGACAGACCAGCCCCACGAAGCCGATCACCCCGAGGAACGAGACGAGCACCGATGTGACCAGGGCGGCGACGACCATCCCGGCATTCCTGAGCCGCTCAACGTTGACACCGAGCGCCCGGGCGGTCTCGTCCCCGGCATCCATCGCGTTGTAGTTCCAGCGGTTCGCGATGAAGTAGATACAGGCGGCGATAGTTATCACCGCCATGAGTGTGAGCTCGGGCCATCCTGCCCTCCCGACATCGCCGAATGTCCAGTGGACCACCGCGGCAAGCTGCGTGTCATCGGCAAAATACTGGAGAAACATCACACCGGCGGTGAACAGGGACGAGAGTGCGACACCGGCAAGGACAACGACCTCGGGCGAGGACGCCTTTATCTTCGCGATCGCGATGATCGCGACCGTTGCAAGCATGCAGAAGGCGAAGGCGGTTATCGTCGTCAGGTACGGGTTGTTGATCACGACCGCCCCGGCAGTGGTCGATGTCATGAGCCCGGTCCCGAAGATGATGACCGCGACCGCGGCTCCAAACGCCCCGGCGTTGGATATTCCGAGCGTGAACGGCGACGCAAGCGGGTTTCTTAGGATCGACTGCATGGCGACACCTGCGACCGAGAGGCCCGCACCGGCGACGATGGCGGTGAGCGCCTGCGGAAGGCGGATGTTCCAGATGATCCTGTCCCACTTGTCCGTGACGTTCTGCCCGATAAGGGTCATGATGACATCGACCGGGGGAATCGAGACCGCTCCGACAGCGATCGAGACGATGAGCAGGACGAAGAGGAGAACGATCCCGCCGAGGATGAAGAGCACCTTCTGGTAGGTATAGCCAAGATAATCGTGCGGGAGTTCTCCGTCAGCGAGGTGCACGGGCGATCAAACCTCCGTATTTCCGGACTTCATATCCTCTCCCCTGGTCTTCGTCTGTCCATGGGGAAGATTCTGTGATTACGATTGTTCAAATATCTCATACAATCTCTGATCTATACTAAGTGAATGATTACATAGAACCACGTATTTTAAAAATCTTATGAAAGTACCCGGGGTACCGGCAGGAACTTGAGTGTATCCCCGGGGCTGGTCTACCCCGTGAACCGGGCCCTGCGGATACATCGTTTCACCCTTTTTTCCGGGAAAAAGGCAGGGGGATCCCGTTGGCAAAGCCACACCCGGGTCTTTCGGCCGATGCAATCATACAGCTATCCTGGAGAATACGGCGCTCCCGTACTGGCCGCTCAACTCGTCAAATACCGGCTCTCCGACGAAGAAGGTGTAGATCTCGTCAGCCTTCTCCACCGGGTCGATGTCTGCGAACCGGTCAGGGTAGAGCACCGTGCCGATGAAATACGCGTCCGCAAGCACGGTCTCGTAATTGATGTTATAGAAGTTGTACGGAAGAACGCCGTAGACCCTGCCCTCTTTCACCGCAGAGAGCCCCCGAAGCGCAGGATCCGTCTTCAGCTGCCCGATGGCGCCTTCGTTGTCGGCCTGGATTGTCCCCGCATCGATGAAGATGTATTCGGGGTCCCAGTCGACGAGGGCCTCTTTGGCCACGTCGACGTGTGCCGTGCCGAGGCCGGACGCGACGTTATCTGTGTGCACCCAGAGGAAGGGGGGATACGCGGGCTCGGTCGAGATGATCCCGTGGGCGCCTGCCGACGAGACCCCGCCGATATACACCTGCTTTCGTTCATCCGCAGGGATGTCGGCGGTACGCTCTTCGAGGTCTGCCATCGTCGCCTCGATATAGGCAATAACCTCCTCCGCCCGGTCTTCCCTGCCGATTGATGCGCCTATCACGCGAAGACCGGCGTACATATCGGCTTTCTCGGCTTCGTCGCGGAGTGAGCCGTACGGAAACGCAACGACAGGGATCCCGGTCTTTTCCTGGAGGGTGTCGGCTTCTACCCCGCTTGTACCATACGCTGTCCCTGTCGAACCGGTCTTGAAGACCAGGTCGGGGCCGATCCCGATCACCTTCTCGGGATCATCCTTGCCGCGGAACTCCCCAAAGAGCGGGAGATCCTTCAACCAGTCCCCATGAACCAGTGAATACGGGCGACCTTCGGGGATGCGGCCCTCCTTTTCAATACTGTCGACGCCGGCGATCAGGTCCTCGCCCTGCAGGTACACCAGGTACCTGACACACCCCGAGCCGGAGCAGAGGACGCTCTCGACCGGAACCGGCCCGGTGACGCTCCGATCAAAACCGTCGATCACTGTCTGTTCCTTTACCGGAGTCACGGCACCGGCAGAGGTCTCTGTACTGCCTGTGCAGCCACAGAAGGCAACCATGGCAATTACCAGGGCCATGAGAATGACGGGAGAGATTATTTTCATAATTTTTTTGTTTTTTGTCATACTATTTAGGAATATCCAAATTGAATTGTTAACGAGTATGTAAAAATTCCAATATGAACATATATCAAGTATACTATGAAAAACAGTTTACACAATTTTTCGGATGCAGAAACTCCATGCACCCCGTGAAAAATCCCCGGGGATTTCTCGGTACCCCATCCACCCGCTCGCGTCGATTACCTGCAGGATCAGCCTCATTTCAGATATGTATTCCCTGGTTGCTGTGGGCCGACCCGATGCGTGGGGAAAGAGAAGATATCGTCGATACCAGAAAAACTTCGTGTTACGAACCGGAATCACCGGTGAACGGATTTGGGAAAAGATGTCTGCATGGATACGACCGGTCCAGCAATCCCTGCCGGCAGGGCTGACGCATGCCGGATCTCATGGCCATGCATATGTGCGGGTTTGCCTCCAGCCAGGAAACGAGTGACAGATACCTTCATATTTTCTCCGGCAGAACTGAAGAAACATGAAAGACATTGTCAGCAGCAAGAAGATGGAGAATGGGATTGCCGTATTCTGGGAAGAGGGTGAAGGGAACAAATACGATTCCTTCAATTATTCAGAACTCATCGATATGAGAATCAACGCACTCGACCTCCTGGACGATCCGACAGCCTACGCAGTTGACGTGGAAGGGCACAGGATCACGATAAAGAAATAATTGAAACAGTCCGTTGGATGATCCTGTTCAATCGCCGGCAGGACAAGCACACGGATGGAATGATACCATGTTTCTCACACCCGATTTCGTCAGAGATAATGAAGAATGGATAATCTGGCTCCTGGGCAGCGAATTTCATGAAAAAGCCAGTTTCCAGGCACTGGTTCAGCGCACACGGCTGCTTGACGAGCAGGTCGAAGAGGCGGTACGGAACCTAGAGCGGGTAAAGGAGGTGAGAGTCGAGAGAGAGGCGGGATCGATCGTATCCGTCTCCCTGCTTCCCGGTGGGATCGAGCTCTTCGAATCACTCCGGATAAAGAGCGGCACCCCCGAATAAGACTTCGTGATCCCCCATCTGGCCCGGAAAACGAAGTCCTGCTGGGCCCTCACCGCATCAAAAAACCCATCAGGGAATGACCCGGAGAGAGACCAGGTCCCGGCCCTGTACCTATCTTTTGCCTCTTCGCCGTTTTGTGAGGAGACTGAATCGACATACCAGTTCAGTCACTCACACCCACCGCCGGGACGTCCTCCCATAACTCATATCAGATTGCTCAAATTTTGACTGGTCACTCTCACCCACCGCCGGGACATCCTCCAATAACTCATATCAGATTGCTCAAATTTTGACTGGTCACTCACTACGCCACCGGGACGTCCTCGCATAACTCATATCAGATTGCTCAAATTTTGACTGGTCACTCACACCCACCGCCGCGACATCCTCCAATAACTCATATCAGATTGCTCAAATTTTGACTGGTCACTCACTACGCCGCCGGGACGTCCTCGCATAACTCATATCAGATTGCTCAAATTTTGACTGGTCACTCACACACGCCGCCGGGACATCCTCCAATAACTCATATCAGATTGCTCAAATTTTGACTGGCCACTCTCACCCACCGCCGGGACATCCTCCAATAACTCATATCAGATTGCTCAAATTTTGACTGGTCACTCACACCCACCGCCGGGACATCCTCCAATAACTCATATCAGATTGCTCAAATTTTGACTGGTCACTCACACACGCCGCCGGGACATCCTCCAATAACTCATATCAGATTGCTCAAATTTTGACTGGTCACTCACACCCACCGCCGGGACATCCTCCAATAACTCATACCCAATCTCGCGGTATTTTTTGGGGCGGCGTGGGGCATTTCACATGGGGGTGTTGATGCCGGATAGCCCCCACACCATGTATCCGTTTCATCAATCCTGCTCACACCAGGGAGAAAGGAGCCTGATCTTTTGAAAATAAAATCTTCACTGTTCTTCGTCCGTTTTTCACATAGCCGGGCATACCGCCCGGAAGAACATGAAAACCCGTGACAGGTATCATTCTCCTTTCACAACGGGAATTATGACCTCGAAGATGAGAGTGACCAGCACGTAGAAGACTGCAGCAGTCCCCATCGCAAAGATGAAGAAGAGTATGGGTATATAGTAGGGGATAATCGTCTGGAAATCGACGTAGATAAGGAAATACAGGGAAATAATGAAGATAGACAGCGAATAGCCGATCGTGGTGTAGGCGATCTTCCGTACACGCGTGGCACGGCTGATAAAGACAAGAACTGTTGAAAAGATGACGATCCCAAGGCAGAATGCCACAACAGAGAAGATAACGGTGAAGACCCCGGGGAATTTCGCTGCTATCCAGAATGAGAGCGATGTGACCAGTACAAACAGCGGGATGACCAAAAGAAGCCTCTTGAACGATTCTATGCCGATGAAGTAATAGAAGATCGGTTTATCACGTGGTTCTGCAAACGAGGTCCATAATACGGCGAACGACCCCAGGTACGTGATCAGAAGCGAAGACGATACGCATATCTCCTGGAGATTGAACACCGCCCCGAATAACATCATGGTTGCAGAAGAATTCCCGGTTTCCGGAAACAATACGGCAAAGAATGCGGAGAGAGCGGAAAAGATGGATATTACCAGGAGCATGAACCAGTTGGCCCGCAGAAAGCTCCCGAGCTGGAACTCGGTCTCCTCGATCTCGATAACAGGAACCGGTGACATCGATTGGCGAAGAATAGCCCGTATACACTGATATAATTTTCTAAAATTCCTCTAACGTATCGCAATCACTATTCACGCGACCGGGATCGGAAGATGGCAGGGCTATAGGTTTTAATAGGAAAGATCCGATAATCATGCAATACTGATCAACTTCAAACGGGGCTTTTCAGGGGATTCTCATGGTATCAATACTTGTTGTCGATGATGAGATGCAGTTTCTCGAACTGACACGCATGTTTCTCGAGAAGGGTCGGGGGATTACCGTGTACACCGCCACTTCAGGAGACATGGCACTGGAGATGCTCAAGGAGAGACGGTACGATGCGATAATCTCTGACTACGCAATGCCCGGAATGAACGGCATCGAGTTCATGAAACGTGTCAGGGCTATGGGCGACGATACGCCGTTTGTCATCTTCACCGGCAGGGGAAGGGAGGACGTGGTGATCGATGCCCTGAACTTCGGGGCAGACCTCTATGTCGAGAAGGGACCTGATCCGAATTCGCAGTTCTCCGATATCGTCTCCCGGATAAAGCAGATCGTCACGAACCGAACATTCTCGAACAACGAAAAGAAACAGTGTGAACGCTGCACCACCCTCCTCCGGAACTTTCCCGGTATGGCATATTACCGACCCGTTGAACCGGGAGACTGGATGCTGTACGCAAGCGAAGGCACCACTGACCTGACCGGCCATTCGCCCTCTGCCCTGGTCGCCGGGGGCAATATCAGGTACAGGGACATTATCCACCCGGCGGACCGGACCCGTGTCGAGAGAGATAGGGTGGAGCAATCAGAAAGAGTTGGCAGTTTCAGGCTGGAATACCGCATAATTACGGCAGCAGGAGAGGAAAAGGCAGTCGTCGAGGAGGGGAGAGCCATCCGCGGAGCAGACGGGATACCGACCATGATATGCGGGTTTATCAGGGCAGCATAGAATCCGCTTGCCCCCCTGCATCCATGCCCCTGCACCAGGCATCCAGTGCTGTCCCGACAGAGACGGCGGCGATGCAGGTTACTGCCCCACACTCTCGTTTCTGACCCTGAAGTTTCCGAACGGGACCCTGATCTCGAACCGTGATCCTTTCCCCGGTGTTCCGGTCTCCTTGATTGTCATCCCGGTGATGTTCAATATCTCGCGTGACAGGAAGAGCCCAAACCCGGTATTTCGCCCATATCCCCGCTTGAAGATCTCTTCCTTCTCTTTCCCGGGGATACCGACGCCGTTGTCCTCGTAGATGATCTTCGTGCCGTTCTCGTCAGGGATTGAGGTGAGCCAGATCGTGGTGACATGCTCGCCATGCCTGAGAGAGTTGTCGATGAGATTGCTGATCACATGCTCCAGCAGCGGGTCCGCATATATCTCGAGATCGTCGATGTCGGACACGAACTTGACAGAGCCCATATCGATCGAGGCCGTGGCACGCCTGGTGACCGATTCGAGCGAATGCCACTGGGGAGAGTATATCCCGATATCCTGGTAGGTACGGGTGAATTCGATCTGTTTTTTGATGGTCTGGGTGAGCATCTCGACCTTCTCGAAGATCTCCTTCTGTGATTCATCCTTTGGATCTTCCTTGAGCAGTTCGATGTAGAGGAGGAGCGCCGTGAGCGTGTTTAAGATATCATGCCGCGTGATACTGTTCAGGAGTGTAAGTTTTGCATTCACGCGCCTCATAGAATCCTCTGCCATCTTCCGGTCGGTTATGTCATGAGCAGAACCGAGTACCAGGCATTTGTTCCCGATAGTCACCGGGTAATGCCTCATCTCGACGACCACCCCCCTTCCGTCTTTCCGGACCAGGACAAGTTCCTCCGGGCCGGTCGGAACTCCTTCAATGTGACGTGCCAGCAGGGATATTCCGCGTGGGATATGTTCTGGTATGAGGAACCCCGACTTGAAGAGGTTCTTCTCCAGGATCTCGTCCCGCCGGTATCCGAGCAACTCCTCTGCCGCCCGGTTGCAGTCGATAAAGTTTCCCGACAGGTCACTCAGGAAGTAGGCGTCGGGCGCGTAGTCGAAGAGGATCTGTAATCGCTCTTCAGACGACCGGCGTTCTTCCTCTGCCTTCCGTCTCTCGGTGATGTCTTCCCCTATGCAGGAGAGGCCGCAGACATTCCCGAGAGGATCCCGCAGAGTGGTGTTGTTCAGGACGATCTGCCGGAGATGTCCCTCGCGGGTGAGAAACGGGCACGGAAAATGCTCCCCGCCGGGCTCGTCATGAAAAGCTTGTGAAAAGAATTTTTCCATGGCGGCCTTCTCTTCCGCGGGAACAAATATGTCAATCCAGTCCGCCCCCATCACCTCGTCCCTGTCCCACCCGGACATGCCGAGGAGGTAGTCGTTGCAGAACGTGATGTGGCCCTCCCTGTCGATCTGGAATGCGATCAGTTTCAGGCGTTCAAGTGCTTCCCGGAAGCGCCTCTCGCTCTCGGCCAGTTCTCTTGAAAACCTGTGCCTTCTCACGGCCTCCCTGATCATGTAGACCAGTTCGAGGAAGTTCATCCGTGGATCACCGCTCTTCTGGAGGTAGAAGTCCGCCCCGTTGTTCAGGGCCTCGATGACCACCTCTTCCCTGCCTTTGCCGGTGAATATGATGACAGGCGTCTCATCCTTCCTGGCCTTCATCTCGCGGAGAAACTCGAGCCCGTCTATCCCCGGCATCTCGTAGTCCAGGACGACCGCATCATACCCCCTCGAGAGCAGCATGGCATGTCCCTCGGATGTGGATGTTGTCGTGAAGAGCTCAAGGTCCTCTTCCCGGCCGAGAACGCGCCGTGCAAGATCCAGGAGATCCTCGTCGTCGTCTACAAGCAGAACAGAGATCATGGGGCATGCAATCCTGGATAAAAACAAGATATCACTTGCTTTTCAACTCTGATAAGCATATCGCACCATGAAAGCCCTAAAATCTCTCATCGTCCCCGTTTGAGGGGGCTTTCACGGTGAAAACAGGCGGGCACCGACCCTGCGTGCCGGATCCCGCTCATCCTCCCTCCCGTGACCATCCCAGGCGTTCCTGGAGCATGGACGTGGCGTCCTCGGGCCTCCTGCCCCTCCCACGTGGCTGGATGACGAGGGTGATGGCGTCGGCGAGGCGGACAGGCGAAGCCCCCTCGCTGCAGATAGGGTAGTCCTGGTCGAAGCGACGGAGCGCACGGGCGAAACGGTCAAGGATCTGCTGCCGGTTTCGAAGCAGGCCCTTTTCCAGGCCCATCATCTGTTCAAAGACCGAGAGATCGATCAGGGTGCTGGTCATCCAGTCGATCTCGCAGGTATAGCCAAACATCCAGACGATCTTTGAACTTTTGATCGTGTTCATGAATTCCTCCACGTTTGACCCGACCGTGCACGATCCGAGAACGACACCCTCGATATTCGAATAATTGGCGGCATTTTTCAATTCCCGCAGGAGTGTCGAGAGTTGCATGCCCCGCTTCGATGCAAGGCCACCAAACATCCGCTGGTACCCGTGCGCCGCCACGTAGAGGAACAACCGGCCCTCCCGCGTGTGGGTGAGGTCGTCCCGGAGGGCCCGGATAAACCCGTTCTTCTCGTAGAAGTTGGAATAGTAGATGTTGAAATCACCACGGTAATTCTCCATCCCTTCAAAAAAAGGAAGAACGGAAGGCCTCTTTGGTTTCTGCTCGGGCGTCCACCACGGGCCTTCCAGGACAAGAAGGGCGGCAGCCGATGATCCTGTCACGTCATATCACTCTTCATCCCTGGTCTCCATCCTGATAGCTGATAAAACCAGGGGATCCGCATCAGCCGTGATTGTACTCGTGTATCTTTACGATATTCCGGATACCGTACTGGAGGCGGGATATATCCTTCAAGGATAAGACATAGAGGCGGTTCTGTATCAGTGCCGTGAGTTCCTGCTTCTTCTGCTGGATGACCGGGGAGAGCCAGGCCGATCCTTCCTTATCCCCCATCCCGTTCACCACGTCGGCGGGGCGTTCGGACATGAGTGACGGGAGGTCTTCGGGCGTGATGTAGTATTCCACCCCGGCAATCTCCAGTGCAAGTCCTCGGCCGCATCTCCGGGCCGTCCCGGCCCTCGTGTATGATCCAGACACTTTCTGCCTCATGATGTCACCATGATAGTATTGGAAAACGTGACATGTATACCTGTCGTCAGACAATAAATATTCATTATTTTTCAAAAATAACAATAATTTGACGTTTTTAGGATTCGCTGATCCGCCCTTCTTTTGCCTCTGCACAGGAGGTGATGCACTCAATTTTCCTTTTGCCTGGATGTGGCGAAGTATCAGGGTGGTGTGATATACCGTCTGACAACCGCCGCGCCTGCCGGCGCAACACCCATTCTGCCTCCCCGGTACCTGAAATTATCAATAATTTGCAGGAATTTTACAAAAAGTTTATATGGTGTCATGGACAACTAAAAAAATGAAACCATCATGGTCCAGTTAGCGGTATAAGCATATTACATGCTGATACTCTAATTGATGGATGTCTGATACTCTCATGCATCAAGTTGCATACCCTTTCTTGGATCATGCTGGTCCCTTTTCAAAACACTGTCCTCTGTAGACACATCCCTGGCAGGTACACATTCTGCCCGGTGAGCAGGTTCTCTGGCCGATGAACAGGTTCCATGACCGGTGAGCAGGTTCTATGCCTGACCAGTGACCAGGTTCAATGACCGGTGAGTAGGTTCCATTCCCGACCAATGAATAGGTTCCAGGCTTACCCGATAAACAGGTTCTATGCCTGACCAGTGACCAGGTTTCAGGCTTACCCGATAAACAGGTTCCAGGCCTGACCGATAAACAGATCCCAAGCTTACCCTATGAACAGATATCGGGCCTGACCAATGAATGGATTCCAGGCTTACCCGATAAACGGGTTCCAGGCCTGACCGATGAACAGGTTCCATGACCGGTGAACAGGTTCCAGACTTGCCCGACGACAATGTTCCAGGCCTGACCAATGAATAGGTTCCATGACCGGTGAACAGGTTCCATGACCAGTGAGCAGGTTCCATGACCAGTGAACAGGTTTCGTGACCAGTGAACAGGTTTCGTGACCGGTGAACAGGTTTCGTGACCAGTGAACAGGTTTCGTGACCAGTGAACAGGTTTCGTGACCGGTGAACAGGTTCCATGACCAGTGAGCAGGTTCCATGACCGGTGAACAGGTTTCGTGACCGGTGAACAGATTTCGTGACCGATAAACAGATCCCACGCTTACCCTATGAACAGATACCGGGCCTGACCAATGAATGGGTTCCAGGCTTACCCGATAAACGGGTTCCAAGCCTGACCGGTGAACAGGTTCCATGACCGGTGAACAGGTTTCGTGACCGGTGAGCAGGTTCCATGACCGGTGAACAGGTTTCGTGACCGGTGAGCAGGTTCCATGACCGGTGAACAGGTTTCGTGACCGGTGAACAGGTTCCATGACCAGTGAACAGGTTTCGTGACCGGTGAACAGGTTCCATGACCGATAAACAGATCCCACGCTTACCCTATGAACAGATACCGGGCCTGACCAATGAATGGGTTCCAGGCTTACCCGATAAACGGGTTCCAGGCCTGACCGGTGAACAGGTTCCATGACCAGTGAGCAGGTTCCATGACCGGTGAACAGGTTTCGTGACCGGTGAACAGATTTCGTGACCGGTGAACAGGTTCCATGACCAGTGAACAGGTTTCGTGGCCGGTGAGCAGGTTCCATGACCGGTGAACAGGTTTCGTGACCGATAAACAGATCCCACGCTTACCCTATGAACAGATACCGGGCCTGACCAATGAATAGGTTCCAGGCTTACCCGATAAACGGGTTCCAGGCCTGACCGGTGAACAGGTTCCATGACCAGTGAGCAAGTTCTATGACCGGTGAACAGGTTTCATGACCGGTGAAGGTTCCATGCCTACCCGATGACCAGGTACGCGAGGATCGAGAGGATGAATGCCAGGAGGAGTATCGCAAGCGAGAGCACGGGCATGAAGACGAGGACGGTATTTAAGGTACTTGCGAGCTGGGTGATCCGGTTGGAGCCGAACACCACGACTCTCTCGACCCAGGGAGTGGCCCCTGCGACCTCTGCGGGCGCCAGATCCTTGAGGGCCTCCTGTATCCCTTTCCCGACAAATGGCATGAACTCGTCCGGAGAGACCCGCATCCCCACCGGGTTCTTTCCGCTCACCGTATTTACCACGTGCGAGTCCGTCGTCATCACTTCGGCCTCGTCGACGAAACCGAGTGCGTAATCGCGTATCGTCTCCCTGACACCTTCCTGGATGTTGTTTCCGTCAAAGAGGATGTACGCCGTGGTCTGGCCCCCTGCCCCGATCACCATGACGCGGAGCCCCTGGTCACCGAAACCCTGTTCACGTGAATATGGCAGCACCTGGTGTGAATGTCCCATGTGGAGGGGATGCCTGGACATGCCGGGGGCCGTATCGATCGCATGCACGCTTGCCTTCAGGTATTCCATTGCTTCGGCCGTCCCCGGCTGGATGTTGGAGATATCGCCGGTCAGGCAGTTATGGGCATCCACAAAGGCAATGTTTGGAAAGGCACGGTGGCCTTCCGACATGATGGTCATGCCGACGTTGAAGTCCAGGTCTTCGGTCCGCTGCGGGGACCTGGTGGTGACCAGGAGGAGCGTATCCCCGATGACCTGGAAGAGAAGCGAGACAGATCCGTGCTGGTGCCGCACTGAGCTGGTGGCATGGTCGAGGTATGCAAGGTCACGGGAACCGGCTTTCAGGGCCGAGACGATCTTCTCTATCTCGTCGCCGGAGACGAGGTTGAAGTCGTGCGTCGCTGCACCATGCGGGACCATCACCATCTCGTCGAATGCCGACTGGAGGTATTTCGGAAGATTTCCACCACCTATCTCTCCAAGCGGCCCGGGATGGACGTTTGGCACCGTGAATATGAGGCCCCGTTTCCCGGGCTGCCTGAAGAAGAGCGTGACCTGGGGGAGAAAGACCTCCTCGCCTATCTCGCGGAAGAAGTCCTCCATCTTCTTCGAGCCGTCTGTCAGGTGTGCGATGAACGAGTTGAGAAAATCAAGGCCGCGAATATTGAAAGCACGATACAGTGGCTGGTTTATCGCCCAGATGAGAAGGATGAATCCCAGGAGGAAGACCAGCTGGAGGACCAGCGCAAGGAGGAGAAAGATGGACTCGAAGATGAGAGATCCAAGCGCCATCCCGGTCAGGCTCTGCAGGGAGGCCGGAACGATCATGCGGGATATGCGGTAGTCCGCAATGGCGACGAGCACGAGGAGACGGATACCCAGGATAAACCCGAGCGCAATGGAGTAATAGAGGGCGACAAGCCCCCTGGAGACGACCATCCCTGACAGGGTGATGATGACCCCAAGGACCATGCAGGTCAGTGCGAGCAGCGCGGAACGGTTCCATGTCATCGACCGTCCCATGAGCCCGATACAGGGTTTTGTCACGACGAAGGCGGTGATGGCAGGGATGGTGAATGCCAGGGTTCCGAGGAATGCCATGCCATCCCCGAGCCTGAACGCCGCCCCGTCTATGATCAGCCCGAGGACGATGACGGTGGCCATCGACCTTGGCCACGACGGGGCATTGAAGAGGTATTTCGAGAGGTTCTCGATCCTGACATCACTGCTCGTGAAAGCCATGGGTCACCTCGCTGGAAATTCACCAAAATAACGGGTGTAACGGGCCCTGATATCATCCCAGCCCGGGAGATTGGTCTGGCAGCCGATCGACTCCACGGTGAAGGATGCCGATACCGTGCCGATCCGGCAGCACTCCAGTGGCGGATATCCACGCCAGTACGCCGAGAGAAAACCTGCCCTGTAGGCGTCGCCGGCACCCGTCGGGTCCTTCATCGCCACGGGAACAGGCGGGATATGTATCTCTTCCCCGTCCCGGTACAGCATGCTCCCCCGCTCGCTCATGGTGAAGACGGCCATGGGGACCATCGCGACAAGTTCCTCGCGACCCAGGTCCATCGTCCGGCACATCCCCTCTACTTCATGCTGGTTGGCGAACAGGAGAGAGATGCGCGGAATGATCGCGTAGAGGTGGTCTGCGGTGTACCGGTGGAGATCCTGGCCGGGATCAAACGACGAAAACCGTGCCTTTCCGGCGACCTGCACGTTGAAATCCGGATCTGCGGTGGCCATGTGGACAAAATCGAAACTTCTGGCCTCGCTCACGGCAAAGACCGCCGCCGCCCCCCATTCGAAGAAGGTGATCTGGTCCCCGTGGTCATCGGTGAACATGAATGCGGTCGATGTGTGCGCATCATCGACGACAAAGAACTCCTGGCAGATTCCCAAATCCTTCATCCAGAGATCGTACTCGCTGCCGGAAAAGTCCCCTCCCACCGCACTCACCAGCGTGCACGGGACGTCAAGCCGGGCGATTCCGGCGGCGATGTTGGCCGCGCCTCCGCCGAAATAGATCTTCCTGTCGGTTATCGTGGTCGATCCGTTCACCGGGGGAAATGCCGGCACCCGCGAGATGTGATCGATTGCCGTATGTCCGACGACATGGATCATAGGGCAGTGACATCCTTGACCTGGAGCGGGACATCACGCAACGCCTTCCCGATAACGGACCGTGCGATCCGCGCCGCATGTTCGGGCGACTCTGCCCGGAATACCTTCATCTCCAGGAGAAGCCCGACGAGCGCTGTATGTGCGACAACGATGGCGCTGTTCAACTCTCCCTCACAGAAGGGGCAGGCAAGCATTCCCGCTTCGACTTCAACATACTTTGCAGCGGGATTCAGGCGCTTCCCTGCCTCGCTGATCGCGATGCCGATCGCATCGTCAAGGGACTTCACATCCTTGACGACCCAGGCCGATTCCAGGATCACTACATAATCAGGCACCAAAATCGTCTCCTTTTTTACCAGAATTCTTCATGAACGTGTTCACTTGCGGCCATCCGCGGGGTGAGGCTGCCGGGCGGGCTGCCTCTTCCGACGCAGAGGATCGCAATCGGGCGGACATGCCCGGGGAGGTGAAGGATATCCCGTACCACGTCCTCGTCAAAAGCCCCGACCCAGCATGTATGCAGCCGGAGGGCATGGGCGGCAAGCATCATGTAACTGCAGGCAATCGTCGTGTCCTGGACCGCGTACAGGATACCGCGCTCGCCATATCGTGACATGGACCGCACGTAGTTTGCACAGGCCACGAAGAGAGAGCCGGCTGCCGCAACGTGCGGCTGATCGAAGGCGGCCTCCGAGAGGGCCTCCTTCTGTTCCCTGATCCTCACGACGACCACGTCCCATGCCTCGAGGTTCCCCGCGCTCGGGGCGGTCACCGCACAGTTCAGGATATACTCCTCTTCCCTGGGCGAGAGCTCTGTCCCGCCATATTCACGAACCGAGCACCGTGAAGTGAGAAAATCCAGGAATTCAGAGGAGTCCATGTTCGCTCAATACCTGCCACGCACCCTGCGCCGCCGTGGTTGCGGAACTTATCGATTCCGAAAGTTTCAGCCTGGCGGGCCCGTATTGTTCACTCTCGGTGAGACTGATTGCCTCTGAGAGAAGATCGATTGATTTGCGGAACTCGCTCCTCCCGGTATCCTTGTACGCAAACTCGATCTCTGACCGGATGGAATCCATCAGCATGATAAGCATCCGCTTCCCACCTGCCTTCTCCGTATCAGGGAAGTCGGCGATAGCCGTCGAGAGATTTGCACAGATGATCAGCTCGCTCTTGGCCCTCTCGGCAAACTGGTAACTCTTCACAGCCGTCTTTAGATCCATACTCCAACTATAATCTCCCTGTTACAAGATATTACCGATTATCCCGCACTTTGCTGGAAAAAAAGGTCCCGGATCCGGGAGAGGCCGAAGAGTCTTACCGGCTGGATTTCTGCTTGGCGCCAAGCACCGATACCTTGGACCTTCGCATGGACTTGCGGACCATGGGGTTTGCAGTCGGGCCGGAATCGCCCCTTCCGCGTCCTCCACGACCGCCTCTGCGGCCACGGCCTCCGCGTCTGCCGCCCTCGTCGTTCATCTGGTCAAGAACCTTGACCGATGCGCCTGCCTTGAACCGCTGGTTCGGACCGGGTCGTTTCAGTTCTCCTTCACGCTTCGGGACCAGCCGGATCTGGCCTTTCACACCTTTTACCTGCACCCACTGGGTTGTTCCTGTCTTTCCCATATTTCAAACTCCTTAATTATTAAGACCGCCATTCTCATAAAACTTCGTGCCCTGGCCGATGAAAAAGGGGTTTTTTCGATCTCAATCCGGCCTGCAGGCCTTCGCGATCTCCTTTCTTAAGAGCTCGCTCACGAGTTTTCCATCGACAGAACCCCTCACCTCGGCCATCACGACACCCATGAGCGGTCCGAGAGCGGCCATCCCTTTCTGTGCGACAAATTCGGACCTATCCCTGACAATCCCCTGGATGAGGGCCTCCAGGTCACCGGCGCTGATGGCCGGGGCACACGCTGCGACGGCGTCCTCGAGCGGTGTCCCGCCCGCCACGCTGCCGAGAATCCCCGGTACCGCCTCCTTGGCGGCCCTTCCCTCCTCGACCGACTTCATGACGGCAATCACCGCTCCGTCTCCGATGGCCTCGACAGGAACACCGTCGCGGGAGAGCTCTTTCATCGTGGAGAGGAGGGTCCGTGACGCAAGACCGGGCGAGATTCCTTCCGAGATCGCCCGGTCAAAGAGCTGCACGTGCTCGGAGTAGGCGATCTGGCGTGCCACTCCCGCGTCAAGACCCAGTTCTTCCGAGTAGCGTTTCGCCCGTTCCGTCAATAATTCGGGAAGCTCGATGAACTCCCAGAGATCGCTTCCGATGGATACCGGGAGCACGTCTGTCTCGGGGTACATGCGGGCGGCACCGGGAAGCGGCCTCATGTAGGCCGTGCTTCCTCCCTCAAGCATCCTTCTCGTCTCTTCCGGCACCCCCTGAAGCGCCATCCCGGCACGCTCAACCACCTGTGACGCCGCACAGGCCGCCTTCGTACCCGAAGCGGCGACGAGGACGACGCAGTCGTCAGGCCCGGCCTTCGTGAACCTGCGGATCTCCTCCACCTCGTCCCCGGTCACGCCATAGGCCGGCAGTTCGTCGGTGTGGAAGATCCCGCCCACGCCACACTTCTTCGCGTAATCCGCAAACTCGCTCCCGAGCCTCCTTCCCGGCTGGATCTCGCGTCCCACGAGACCTGCGAACCCCGGGAGAACTACGGCGAGTATGCAGGCGGCCTTCTTCAGGATCGAGGACCTGGTCTCTTTGAAGAGAGCGGTCACGTCGACCGGCTCTTCCGGGACCTCCGCACCCCGCTCCCTGAGAGTCTCCCGGATCTCAAGGAGGGCGACCTGCCGTGCCGCTTCCCTCCGGACGACCTCGGCGATGAGGTCGAGTTCCTGGACGCCCTTTATCTCGACCCTGGCACCTTCGCGTATGGAGATGTTGATATCCTGGCGGATGGTTCCAAGCCCGCGTTTTACGCGGCCCGTCGACCGGAGGACCATGCCGAGATACCCCGCAACCCGGGCGACCTCTTCGGGCGTATGCATGCAGGGCGAGGTGGTGATCTCGACGAGGGGGATGCCGAGACGATCCAGGGAGAACGTGTTCTCCTGCACACGCTGGGCCGCCTCCTCCTCGAGGCAGATCGTCTCGATCGTCCCGCCTCCGGGGATCTCACCCCGTACCGCCACAAGGGCGGTCCGCTGGAAACCGCTCGTGTTCGAACCGTCGATCACCAGTTTCCGCATCGTGTGGACCTGCTCGATGGGCGTCATCCCGAACATGCGGGCGATGGTGAGACTGATCTCGAGCGCTTCGGGGTTGAGAGGCGAAGGAGGCTCTTCGTCGTTCTCCACCAGGCAGGTCGTATCATAGGCATAGTAGGTGAACCGGCGGAGATGCTTCATCTCTTCCTTTGCCGCCCGGTCGATCTCGCCCATCTCGCTCTCTGTCGCCCGCAGGTACCGGTAGAACTCTCCCGTCCTCTCCTCGAACTTCCGGAGGGTCGTGGGGCATCCGCAGAAGAGTTTCTCTCGCGTATTCAGCTGCTGGTGGATCTCGATTCCGGCTTTTAAGCCACGTGCCTCATAGTCCATGAAGCGACCTCCTGTTGATCTCTCCTGCAAGGTTCATCTCCATCATCGCGGTGGCCTTCTCCCTGTCGGGGAGATTTCCGAGGACCCACATAAGCTTGACAAGCGCGACCTCGGGGAGCATGTCGCCGCCCTCGACCACCCCTGCACGGAGCAGGTCCCTTCCCGTGTCGTACACCCGGTCGCATACCCGGCCGTGGAGGCACTGCGAGGTCATCACCACGACACAGCCTTCGTCGATGAGCGACTTTAGTCCCTCGATAAGCCCGGTATTCACGTGACCGAGGCCCGTTCCGGCTATTGCGAGTCCGCGGTAGCCCCTGTAGCACTCGAGGATGCCTGCATCCATGCCGGGATGGAAGTAGACGAGGCCGCACTTCTCCTCGAGCGAATCGCAAAGCCCTGGTTCTTTCTCTCCTCGCGTGACGGCGTGACCCGAGAGTTTCACGTCGAGTGACGGGTACTCCACGTAGCCGAGCGGCGGAATCCCGATACTCCGGAACGCGTCCCTCCGCGACGTATGCATCTTTCTCACCCTGGTCCCCCGGTGGATAGCACACCGGTCGTCACTGGTCGAATCATGCATGACGACCGCCACTTCGCCAAGAGGGCTCGTCGCGGCGCTCGCGCTGCAGAGGGCGTTCATCACGTTGTCGCTGCTCGGCCGGTCCGCGGATCGCTGTGACCCGACAAAGACGACGGGGACCGGGCTCTCGACCATGAAGCTCACCGCCGCAGCACTGTAGGCCATGGTATCGGTCCCGTGGGTGACGATCACCCCCATGGCTCCTGCATCAATCTCGTTGTATACCGCCCGGGCGAGCTCCTGCCATATCCCGGGGGTCATGTTCTCGGAGAGTATCGTGTAGAGTTTGTGCGTCCGGTACCGGGCGATGGTGGAGAGCCCGGGAATTGCCCGCAGGATGTCGGCGGCATCGAACTGGCTGGTCACGGCCCCTGTGCGGTAATCGATCCTGCTTGCGATCGTCCCCCCTGTCGAGAGGATCGAGAGGAGCGGAAGAGTCTCGTCCTGGGATATGGCCACCTCCGGCGGGACTGCGGGAGACCACTTCTCGAGGAGGTCGCACTCGGTATGGGATACTCCGATGTTGTACCCGGTATCGAGCTTGATCACGGCTTTTCCGTCTCGTTCCGTGATATAGGTGCCTTCCTGCGGCACGCCGCCATACCGGCAGACGACACGGTCCCCTGATGAGAGTCCGGTCATTCGCCGGCCAGCCTCCCCGCATCCCGTATGAGAGCCGAAACTGCCCTGGAATACGCTTCGTTTATCCTTTCCAGTTCTTCGCGGTCCTTCTCGAGTTCCGCCTGCTGCTCCTTGATGGCGCTCTTGACGGCGACGGGGGATGGCCCCCCGGGTGCTTTCCGCGACGCGATTGCCGCCTCTACATCAAGGGCCTGCCCGACATCCGCCACGGTGATCCCGCGGGTCGAGAGGGCCTCCCCGGAAATCTCGACAGATGCCGAGTCGAGCGTGGAGAGATCGAGCCCGCCTTTCTGCACCGCCCGCCCAACGATGGAATGCGCCGTCCTGAAGGGGAGGTTGAGCCGCCGCACCAGCATGTCGGCGAGATCTGTCGTGGTCGAGTATCCCCTCCCGGCCTCCTCCCGCATCCGTTCGGTGTTGAATGTCGCAGTCTCAAGCATCCCGGCAAGAAGCCCGGAACTGTGCTTGGCGTCCCTGACTCCTCTCCACAGGTTCACCGTGAGTTCCTGCAGGTCGCGGTTGTAACTCAATGGGAGCGCTTTTAGGGTCGCCGACGCGGCCACGAACGCCCCCAGCACCGACGCCGCCTTCGCCCTCATGATCTCTGCGGTGTCGGGATTCTTCTTCTGGGGCATTATCGAACTCGTGGAGCAGAACGCGTCATCCAGTGAGACGAACCGGATGAACGGTGAACTCCAGAGGATCATCTCCTCGGAGAGGCGGCTCGTGTGGGTCATCATGAGAGAGAGGTGCGCCAGGGTCTCGAGGCCAAAGTCACGGGACGATACGGCATCCATGGTGTTGACGACGAGCCCGTCGAACCCGAGCAGCCCTGCCGTGTACTCCCGGTTGATAGGATAGCCCGTGGACGCGAAGGCCGCAGCCCCGAGCGGACACCGGTTGACCCGCCCGAGCGCCTGGGAAAGCCGCTGGTAATCACGCGCAAAAGCCGATTCGTGGGCCAGGAGATGGTGTGCGAGCGTTGTCGGCTGGGCATGCTGGAAATGGGTGAAGCCCGGCATGACCGTCGCCTCGTGCCTGGCGGCAAGTTCGAGAAGTACCTGGCGGATCCTGGCCAGGATGGCCATCTGCTTCGTGATGTCCTCCCGGAGCCGCATCCTGATACATGTCGCCACCTCGTCGTTTCGTGAACGGCCGATATGGAGCCTCCCCCCGGCCTCCTCTCCGGCAATCCCGATGAGTATCGATTCGATTCCCGCATGGATGTCCTCGAATCCCTCGTCGAAGGCCGCTTCCGGAATACCCTCGTCGTAAAATTCAAGGAGGGCACGAAGAAGCGTTGCTGCGGTCTCCCTGTCGATTATCTGCTGCTTGTGCAGCATGAGGACATGTGCCATATCCACGAGAATATCGGCATCGGCTATATAGCGGTCCGCGTTCATGGACGAGAGAAACTGGGTCATCTCTCCGGTTCGCTCTCCGGCAAGGCGTCCTCTCCTCACCACATCTTTTGGCGTCACGTCCCAAACCTCGTCTAATTACTGGGATGCGAGACGAAATTAAAGCCACGCCTTCCTGGCTGCGACCTCGATGGCCCGCTGGACAGAATCCTTCGGGACTATGGTTGCGACCGGGATATGCACCATCTGCTCGATGACGCTGGAGACGATTGGGGCACATACGATAGCGATCGCCCCTTCCCTCTCTGCCCTTACCGCGGAGACTATCGCGTCCTCCATCGTGTGGACGGGATACTCCCTGACCGTCATCCGGTGGCCGTCGATGTCTGCGGTCCTCTCCTGGACGGTATCGAGCACCGGGCGTGCCGCGATAAGCCCGATAAACTCCCCTTCACCCGTGTGGTAGAATTGGCGGAGGGCATGGACGACAGCCCGCAGGGTGCTCAGGTTGGGTGAGCGCTTCCCGTGAAGTATCTTGTATAGGGAACTCTGCGCTATCCCGGACCTTTCCGACAACTCACGCACGCTGATCCGGAGGTCATGCTTCATCAGGTCGTTTAAGGCCTTCACAAACTCCTGGTCGGATACGAGGGCTGCCCGTATGAGCCGGTCGATCGGGTCGAGCTGTACCATTGGTACAGATACAATGCGATCAATTTATAGATAAAAATTGCCCAATAGTATAATGCAAACCGGTTTATTTTTTACAATAGGATATAATACTAATTCAATAGTATAAAATTACGGGGAAATTTCTATTATTGGATAACATTTTTGGTAATATTGGGAATTTTTATTAACCGATATGTGCAACCAGATAGCATGAAGTCGTACATCGTCGTACTGGCATTAGCCTGTACGTTCTGCCTGCTGTTCGCAGGGTGTGTCACTCCGGAGACACCCCCGGACGCAGGCGCAACTGTTGAGATCATCTATACCAACACCGGGCAGATGCCCATGCTGCTGGCAACCGACCAGATCGACGGCTACATCGTCTGGCAGCCCTTCGTTGCCGTCGCCACCGAGAGCGGCATAGGCAAGGTGGCAGCATACACGCAGGATCTTCCACCCGACAGGATCTGGGAGGACCATACCTGCTGCGCACTTGTCACGCAGGATGCGATGATCGAGGAGAACCCCGAACTGGTGAACGTCATGTCCGGCCTCTTCATCGTCGCTGACGAATACATTACGAAAAACCAGGACCGCACCGCTGAGATCACCGCCCAGTGGCTCTTCGGCGGCGGCGAGATGACCTTTGGTGACGTCAGCGTCAACTCCGTGGACGTGCTCAAGGCCTCCCTGCCCACGATGAAGTTCACGACCGAGCCGTCCGACAAGTGGATTGCAAGCAACCACAAGTTCATCGAGGCCGAAAAGGATCTCGGGTACATCACCGGCCCGCTCAAGGACGCCTCCCCCGAGGAAGCCGAAGCCCTTCTCTTTGACTTCGGCCCGTACACGGCTGCACGATCGATGGTCGAGAACAGATCATTCGTCACCCCGGAGAAGGTATCGAAGGCTATCGGGCTCGGGTACCTGCCCTCGGATCACGACGCCCAGATATTCGTGCTGGTCAAGGAGTGGAAGTACTTCGAGGACACCTATGGTATCACGCTCAAGCCACGGACCGAGACCGTCGGGAAAGTCGACGTCGCAGACCTGATCGTGAACGGCGAGACCATCGCAGAGGTGAAACTTGTCCGCGGCGAGGGCGGCGCACAGCTGATGACCCTCATGGCATCAGACGCCATCCAGTTCGCCGATGTGGGAACCCCGCCCTCCATCTCCGCCATAGACAAAGGAACACCTATTAAGATCCTGCACCCAGTACAGACGGAAGGATCAGGGTTTGTTGTTTCAGCAGACTCTCCGGTCCAGGACTGGAACAGCTTCATCGACTGGGTGAAACAGCGGACCGCTGAAGGGAAACCGCTCAAGATTGGATCTCCACTCAAGGGCTCGATCCAGGACGTCCAGCTCAAGTATGCGCTCCAGGACAGCGGAGTGGTGGTGAAAGAAGCGTAATGCGGTGGTACACAAAACTCATACTCCCCATAATCCTCATTTTTGTTTGGGAAGTACTTGCAATCCTGATTGGAAACGAATTCATACTCCCCCGCATCGAATCCGTAATCGAGGTACTTTTCAGACCGCTCGCAAACATCTTCGGGCAGGGAAGCCTCGTGGAGAACTCGGCTGTCAGCGTCTTTCGCGTACTGCTGGGTTTTGTCATTGGTCTTCTCGCAGCCATCCCCCTCGGTATCTTCATGGGGCGATCGGATGCGCTGGAAGAGTTCGTGGACCCGGTCATACAGGTTTTACGGCCAATACCGCCAATCGCCTGGCTTCCCCTCGCACTGGCGTGGTTCAAGATCGGCCTCGCCGGGATCATCTTCATCATCTTCATCGGCGCGTTCTTCCCGGTCCTCATCAACACCATCGACGGGGTGAAGCGGGTGTCCAGGACCTGGATCGAGACCGCCTGCACCTTCGGGGCGAAGGAGGCGCAGATCCTCTCAAAGGTGGTGGTGCCGGCCGCGATGCCCGACATCTGGACAGGGCTCCGGGTCGGGTTCGGCATCGCGTGGATGTCCGTCGTCGCGGCGGAGATGCTTCCCGGGACCAGCTCGGGACTGGGATTTCTCATCCTCTTTGGCTTAAACATCGGCCAGCTCCAGGTGACCATCGCCGGAATGATTGTCATCGGGTTGATTGGCCTTGGTATAGACTACCTCATGAAACGGGTGGAGATGCGGTACTTCGGCTGGAAGGGGCTCGAGAAGTAGGCGATATGAGATGAGACTCTGTGTACAGCACCTGACAAAGGAATTTACCGGGACACGGGGCGAACGTGTCCTGGCCCTCTCCGACATCTCGCTCGATATCGAGCCGAAGGAGTTCATCTGCCTTCTCGGCCCCTCGGGGTGCGGGAAGACCACCCTGCTCCGGATCATCGGCGGACTTGAACAGGCCACCTCGGGGTGCATAGCCATAAACAGCCATCACGTATCGGGCCCCGATCCCATGATGGCCATGATCTTCCAGGAATATTCCCTCTTCCCCTGGAGGACCATCAGGGACAACATCGCCTTCGGGCTCGAGATACGGAATGTCCAGCGTGAAGAACGCGAAGAGGCGGTCGACACCTACCTCTCGCTCGTGGGCCTCACTGAATTCGCAGAGAGCTACCCCTACGAACTCTCGGGCGGCATGAGGCAGCGTGTGGCCGTCGCCAGGGCGCTTGCCATAAACCCCGGGATACTCCTCATGGACGAGCCGTTCGGCGCCCTGGACGCCCAGACACGGAACATGATGCAGAGGGAACTCCTCGACATCTGGGAAAAGACCAAAAAGACCATCATCTTCGTGACACACAGCGTGGACGAGGCGGTCTTCCTGGCCGACAGGATCGTGGTCCTCACCCCGCGGCCCGGCACGATCAGGGAGGTAATCCCCATAGACCTGCCACGGCCCCGTGACAGGACCAGCGAAGACTTCCTTCGCATCAGGCGTTTTGTCCTGAGCCTGATAGATGAAACGATGGCGACGAGGGAAGATTTATGAGGTTCTGCCTCTATTTTATAAAGCACGAATAGATTCAAGGAGTTCTTCTAAATGGTACGAAAACCGGGAAAGATGTACAGGAATATATCAAAGAGGGCATTTACACGCAGGGAATACATGGGCGGTGTGCCGGGAAGCAAGATCGTCCAGTTCGAGATGGGGAACCTCACGCAGGAGTTTCCTCTCGAAGTGAACCTGACAGTCGAGGAAGCCTGCCAGATCCGCCATACCGCACTGGAAGCTGCGAGGATCAGCATCAACAGGAAGCTTCTCAAGGACATCGGCAGGATGAACTTCAAGCTGAAACTGCGGGTATTTCCCCACCACGTGATCAGGGAGAACAAGCAGGCGACGGGTGCCGGTGCGGACCGTGTCTCCGAAGGCATGCGGCTGGCGTTCGGCAAGGCCGTCGGCACTGCTGCACGTGTCGCTTCAGGCCAGGTCATCTATTCGGTCTACACGACTCCCGCATTCGTGGATAAGGCCAAGAACGCTCTCCGTCACGGAGGACACAAACTCCCCTCACCGACCTATATCACCATAATCGACAGGCCCGCCAAGGATACGCAGGTCACCGGGCAGGCGTGAAGAGCAGGGACAATTCCCCCCATACCTCCTGCTCCGGCAACGAAACTCTTTTACTTTTTCTTTTCTCATTATTCATAATGGTAAAATCGGCAGATCCATCCCTGATGAAGGCTGTTTCCCGGTCCACCTGCCGTGCATTCCTGGAGGCCGAGATCCGACTTCCCGGTGATATCAGGCGGGCGATCAGTGCCGCCCGGGATGCCGAGACAGACACCATCGCCAGGGGTGAACTGCAGAACATCCTTGCAAACATCGATCGTGCAGAGGATATGAAACTGCCCATCTGCCAGGATACCGGGGTCCCGGTCGTCTATATCACCCTTCCACCGGAGATACCCCTGGACCAGGGCCTCTACGACGCGGTGGCAGAAGGAGTCAGGCAGGCGACTGCTGCCGTCCCCATGAGGCCCAACGTCGTCACCCCGCTCGGGCGGGAGAACAGCAGGGACAATACGGGAGCGGGCATGCCTGCCGTCCATGTCCGCCCCGGTCCCCGCTTCACCATAACCGTCCTTCCGAAGGGGGCGGGTGCAGAGAACATGTCACGCATAGCGATGCTCCTTCCGTCGCAGAAAGACCGGATCGCGAGGTTCGTGGTGGAGACCATGCTGATCGCCGGTGGAAAGCCCTGCCCGCCCGTCGTCCTCGGGGTGGGGATCGGAAGCACCTTTGACGGTGTGGCGGCGCTTGCAAAGGAGGCGCTCCTTGAGCCTGTCGACACCATGAGCGGCTTCGAGCGCGAACTCTGCGATGCGGTGAACGAACTCGGTATCGGCCCGATGGGCCTTGGCGGGAAGACGACCTGCCTTGCGGTGAAGGTCAAGACCGCAGGGTGCCATACCGCATCGCTGCCCGTCGCCGTGAACGTGCAGTGCTGGGCATGCCGGCGTGCGACCGTCGAGGTGGTACTCTGAAACCCGTATCCCTCGAGACGCCGCTTGGGGAGGAAGTCCTGGATCTCGTTGCGGGTGACATGGTGGAGCTCTCCGGGATCGTCTACACGGCACGGGACGAAGCCCACCTGAGGATGATGGATGAGGGTATCCCCTTCGATCCCGAGGGGGCGGCCATCTTCCACTGCGGCCCTGTCGTCGTTGACGAACGGATAGTCGCGGCAGGACCGACGACGTCGGCCCGCATGAACGATCTCTCGGGGTTCCTCCTGGACGCAGGTGTCCGGGCGCTCGTCGGAAAAGGCGGAATGGGGGCAGGGGTTGTCGGGCAGCTGAAGGGGAGGGGAGTCTACCTCGCGCTCACCGGTGGCTGTGCGGCGCTCGCTGCGTCACGGATGACTCTCAGGGGTGTCTATTTCGAAGACTTAGGGATGGCCGAGGCGACCTGGATCATCGGGTTTGATCGCGTCCCCCTCGTCGTCGGCATAGATTCCCATGGACGCGATCTGTATGCAGAGGTAGATACGCATGCAAAGGAACAATTCAAGAGACGGTTCACATTGTAACCACAGGATATAAACCATGAGACTGGTGATTGACCAAGATCGGTGCAAGGGCTGCAACCTCTGCACGCTTGTCTGCCCGTACCGGATCTTTCTGCCCGGAAAGACACTCAACAGGAAGGGCGTGGTGGTACCGGAGCTGGACCGGCCGGAACGGTGCACGAACTGCAGGCTGCAGAAACTCTACGGGCGCACGCTCTGCGGCCTCTGCGTCATGATCTGCCCTGACCAGGCCATCCGGTGGGAAGAGGAAGAACCGCACGAACCGCACAAGGTGGCGATCGAGTATTGACCAGAACTGAATTCATGCAGGGAAATATCGCCTGTGCCGAGGGGGCGATTGCGGCGGGTTGCCGGTTCTTCGGTGGGTACCCCATCACTCCGTCAACCGAGATCGCGGAGCACATGGCAGCAAAGCTCCCCAGGATAGACGGCGTCTTCATCCAGATGGAGGACGAGCTGGCCAGCATGGCCTCGATAATCGGCGCATCCTGGACAGGCATGCGTTCGATGACGGCGACGTCCGGGCCGGGTTTCTCTCTGATGATGGAGAATATCGGGTTTGCCGTCATGACAGAGACTCCCTGCGTGGTGGTGAATATCCAGAGAGGCGGCCCGTCCACCGGGCAGCCCACCATGGGGGCACAGGGAGACATGATGCAGTGCCGTTTCGGCTCACACGGGGATTACAGTGTCATCGCCCTCTCCCCCGCCAGCGTGCAGGAGATGTACGAACTGACGGTAAAAGCGTTCAACCTCGCCGATGAGTTCCGGGTACCGGTCTTTCTGATGTCGGACGAGATCGTCGGCCACATGAGGGAGAGGATAGATATCCCCGACCAGGTCCCCATAATCCCGCGGAAACCGCTGCAGAAGGGAACGCTCCCGTTCCACCCGGACGCGGACCTCGTCCCGGGTTTTCCCCAATTCGGCGAGGGCTACGGGGTTCATGTCACCGGCCTGACCCATGACGAACGGGGCTACCCCTGCGCCACCAGCCCGGGACTGCACGAGAACCTTGTCATGCGGCTCGTGAACAAGATAGAGTCGGCCCGCGACAGGATCGCGGACTACTCGATCACGAACCCCGAAGCAGAGACCGTCTTTGTCACCTACGGCCCGCCTGCACGTTCGGTCGAGCAGGTGGTAAGAGACCTCGGGCGCGACGACATCGGCCATCTCAGGCTCCGTGTCGTGTGGCCGTTTCCCGAATCCGCACTGAAATTGTTTGCCTCCGCAAAACAGTTCCTGGTCCCTGAGATGAACATGGGCCAGGTGGCCCGCGAGATCGAGAGGCACGTTGACCAGCCCGTCATCCCGATCCCGAAACTCGGGGGGAACCTCCACAGCCCCGACGAGCTGAAGGCCAGGCTGGAGGTGCTGCATTGAGCTACCAGGACTGGTTCAGGCAGGACCGCCTCCCCCACATCTACTGTTCCGGCTGCGGCAACGGCACGGTGATAAACTGCACGCTGATGGCCGTCGACGAGCTCGGCTGGAAGGAGGAGGAGACAGTCTTCGTGTCGGGGATCGGGTGTTCCTCGAGGGCGTCGGGCTATATCGTCACCGACTCGCTCCATACCACGCACGGGCGTGCACTCCCCTTCGCAACGGGCGTAAAACTCTCAAACCCCGACCTCAACGTCGTGGTCTTCACCGGTGACGGAGACCTCGCGGCGATCGGCGGGAACCATTTCATCCATGCGTGTCGCAGGAACATCGACCTGACCGTGATATGCATGAACAACCAGATATACGGGATGACCGGGGGACAGGGGAGCCCGACGACCCCTGCCGGAGCCCTCTCGACCACCACGCCCTATGGTTCCAGCGAACCGGCATTCGATCTCTCCGAACTTGCAGTCGCCGCCGGCGCAAACTTTGTGGCACGGTGGACATCCTATCATGTCAAGGAGCTGACCAGGGCGATTGGTGCGGGCATGCGGACTCCCGGGCTCTCCTTCATCGAGACCATGACACAATGCCCCACAAACTACGGGCGCAGGAACAAGCTGCGACAGGTGACCGACCAGGTGGAGTTCATGAAGAACCATACAGCCCTCCGCCAGAAACTCGATCGAATGCGGGAGAGCGGCCAGAAGGTCCCGACCGACATCATCGCCATAGGCGAGTTCGTCAGGCGCGACAGGCCCGCGATGGGGGTGAGGAGATGAGGCACGAAGTCAGGTTTTCAGGGTTCGGTGGCCAGGGGATCATCCTCTCGGCCGTCATTCTCGGCCGGGCGGCGGTGATGTATGACTCCCTGTATGCCGTCCAGACACAGGTCTATGGTCCTGAAGCCAGGGGCGGCGCATCGATGAGCGCGGTGATCATCGATGACGAGCCGATCCTGTACCCGAAGGTCACAAGCCCGGATATCTTTGTCATCATGTCGCAGGAGGGATTCGAGAAGTACGGGGCGCAGGCGCCGGAAGATGCGACCATGCTCCTGGACTCAAGCCTCGTGCATTCACGCCCGCAGTGCAGGGTCATCGAGATCCCTGCCACGAGGGAAGCAAAAGAGAAACTGGGCAGGGAGATCGTGGCAAATATCGTCATGCTCGGGGCGCTCGTCTCTGCCACCCGCGTGGTCACCGAGACCGCGATAGAGAAGGCGATCCTGGACAGTGTCCCCAAGGGTACCGAGTCCCTGAACCTGAAAGCGATGAAACGCGGGTTTGAACTCGCCCGCGCCCTGGAATGATACGATGAAGTTGTTGGAATACGAAGCAAAGAAGATCTTTGGCAGTTACGGGATCCCCGTCCCCCGGGGAGTTCTCATTCACAGTCCGGAAGATCTCGAATCGGGGGTTGCACAGAGTCTTGGAGACGGCGTGGTGCTCAAGGCCCAGGTGGATGTCGGAGGCCGCGGCAAGGCCGGGGGCATACTCATGGCCGACCAGGGCAGCCTGGCCGAAACTGCGAGGGATCTCTTCGGCCGTGAGATCAAGGGCATTCCTGTCAGCGAGATCCTCGTGGAAGAGCGGATCTCCATCGAGCACGAGTACTACGTGAGCATCGCCATCGACCGTTCATCCAAGCAGGCACTCATACTCTTTGCCGATTCCGGTGGCGTTGAGATCGAGAGCGTGGCACGGGAGAACCCGGACGCCCTGCGGAAGGCCTCGGTCCCGGTCATTCTCCATGACGTCCCGGCGTTCATGCTCCGCGAATTGAGAGGTGACGCGCCAAAGGATGTCGAGAAGGTGATCAACAGGCTTTACAGGGCTTTTTGTGAGAAAGACGCTCTCCTGGCAGAGATAAACCCGCTGGTATCGACTCCGTCGGGCATCGTCGCCGCCGATGCAAAGCTCATCGTCGATGACAACGCCCTGAAGCGGCAGGGAATAGAACAGAACAGGGACCTCTCGGAGCGGGAGAGGGTTGCCGAAGAGCACGGCTTCTCCTATGTCGAGCTGGACGGTGAGATCGGTGTCATCGGCAACGGTGCGGGCCTGACGATGGCGACACTTGACCTGATCGAGTTCTACAAGGGAAAGGCCGCCAACTTCCTCGACGTCGGAGGCGGGGCCGACCAGGAGCGGGTCCGGCATGCCGTCTCCCTCGTCGCCGGAGTCTCCTCCGTTAAGGTGATCATCGTAAACCTCCTCGGCGGGATCACGCGATGTGACGATGTCGCCCGTGGAATCGTGGAGGCAGGCGTCCACCAGCAGATCATTGTCCGGCTCGCCGGGACAAACGAAGATCTCGGAAAGGAGATCCTTGCAGGAAAGGGGTACCGGATGATGGACAGCATGGAGGATGCGGTGAGGGCCGCGGTGGAGGAATCCCGATGATCTATGCAGATAAAAAGACGGGCGTAATCGTCACGGGTGCGACAGGGAAACAGGGTGCGTTCCACATCTCCCTGATGAACGAATACGCCCGCACGGTCGGCGGCAGAGGTGTCGTCGCGGGCGTGAGCCCGGGGAGGGCAGGGCAGGAGGTGGACGGTGTCCCCGTGTACAACACGGTCAGGGACGCTTTACGGGAGCACGATGCCGCCTGCAGCGTCATATTTGTGCCGGCTTTTGCAGCAGCGGACTCGATCATGGAATCGGCCGACGCCGGCATCACGCTGGCTGTCGCCATCACCGAGCACATCCCGGTCCACGACACCATGAAGGCGATATCCTTCGCCGGGATGAACGGCTGCAGCGTGATCGGGCCGAACTGCCCCGGCCTCATCTCCCCCGGCGAGATCAAGCTCGGCATCATGCCTGCACACCTCGCCACGCGGGGCAACATCGGCGTGATCTCCAGGAGCGGGACACTCACCTACGAGATAGTCGACGAACTCACGAAAGCCGGGCTTGGACAGAGCACCGTGGTGGGCATAGGCGGAGATCCGGTCATCGGTCAGACATTCGCGGATGTCCTTGCACGGTTCGAGGATGACCCGCAGACAAAGGCGGTCGCGATCATCGGCGAGGTCGGGGGATCCCTCGAAGAAGAGGGTGCAAAATCAACAGATCTTCCGATAGTCGCCTACATTGCCGGTGTATCGGCGCCTCCCGAGAAGCGGATGGGCCATGCAGGCGCCATCATCGAGGGAGGAGAAGGTGACGCCCGCTCCAAGATAGAGCGTCTCAGGGAGAACGGAGTGCCCGTGGCATCACGGCCTTCCGAGATCCCGGCCCTGATAAAAAAACTCATCTGATCCTCCGGCAGCCTGTCCGGATATCAGGTGAAAACACTTTATGGATTCCGAAGAAGAATGAAAATGAAACGCAGGTTGGAAAGATGACCAGACATGACGATATGCAGGCAGGGCCTGATGACGAGACCGGGGAGTATTCAGGACCGGAACAGTATCTTCGGCCCGGGGAAGAGATCCTCACATGTGCATCCGATATCAAGATAAAGAAGTTCACGTTCGAGGCCTACCTGACAAACAGCAGGCTTTTTCTCATCGATCAGAACGAGAAGAAACCGGGCGTTCTCGCAAAGGAGATCCCGGTCCATTCCATAGTCGAGGGATACCTCGAGCAGACGCCGATACAGGAACCCGTCCTCGTACTCTCGATCAGGACGTCGGATGACGACATCCGCACGATGAAGATGATCTTTGGCCATACCGGTGAGGACCGGACAACCGAGGTGGAGGAGTGGGTCCACCTGATCCAGCATGGCAGGCGGGAGGTGGCAGAAGGGCCATCCGGGACACCGGATACCGGGGCCGCCACACCGTTTGTCGCCCCGCAGGCGCGGGATGTCTCTGAAACGATCGTGTTTCCGGCGTCTCCGGTGAGAGAGAGCGATATCCGGCCACCTGTCAGCGAGGAGAGGAAGGATGAGGCTGTGGCATCAGCTCCGCAGAGGAGAGAGTCGCCCCCTCTGGTCCAGGCCTCTGCTTCGAGCACCCGGATCATGTTCTGCCACCATTGCGGAAGGAGACTGCCTCCCAATGCGAATTTCTGTCCTTTCTGCGGGACACGAATGCACCAGTCGTCACACGAGGAACGGGAGGTGCGGCAAGCACCCCGTCCAGTGGAGCCGGAGGTCCAGGAGCCGGAAGAGAAGAGAAAAGAGAGGAAAGGACTGAGAAGGCTGTTTTCGCGGAAGAAATGATATTTTCATCTCTTCTGTGCAACCACCATCTCGACCATCGAGCCTGCATGGTAATCATCCCTGATCTTTTTTTCGCTCCATATCGCGAGTCCCGCATCCTCCATCGCATCCCGGTATTCGGGAGTCATGAACGGTCGTTCCTTGGTGTATCCGCCTCGTTCCTTCGGTATTTCTTCCAGCGTCCATAACTGCCATTCCAGGGCCTGGTACATATCTTTTCCGTCGTCACCGGCCGTCTGGACATTCACAAAGTATCCCCCGGGGTTGAGCGCCGCGGCAATGTCCGCCAGTATCCCGATACTCTTGCCGCTCGGGCTTGAAGACGAGAGGATGAGGTCATAATTTTTCCCGAAATCGTCCCTGAAAAAATCACCGGCAATGGTATGGACACGCCGGGCATCGAAACGCGAGATGTACTCTTCCGCGAGAGGGATGATATGCGGGAGATCGAAGATATATGCCTCGAGGGAAGGATTCATCGATGCCAGTGCGATGGCATAGAGTCCGTGTCCGCCACCAAGATCCACCATTCTCCCAAACCTGGAAAAACCCGGAAGATCGGCTATCTCCCGGACAGTCCTCTGGAGCCTGCCGCACCGTGCATTTTCAGCCATGGCCGGGAGAGTGAGTTCCCCGAAGAAGACCTCCCGGGGATAGACGACGGGCCCCTCTTCCAGTACACTCTTCAGCCTGCACCAGATATCCCGCATGAAATGGAAGTTCTTTTTCGTGAATGCAACCTGGGAGAAGTGGGAACCAGGGTTTAAGTATACGGATGCAATCACGCTGTTCCGGAAGCTGTCTCCTTCTCGTACCAGGAGTCCCATCCCGCAGAGGAGAGCGAGGAACGGCTCTGCCATACCCTCATGTATCCCGGTCAGCCTCGCGATTGCAAGAATATCGTGCGGCTCGGCCAGGATCTCAAAGAGTGAGAACTCAACCGCGGCTGATAGGGCGGCTGCCTGTATCATCCCATGCCTCCCTTCGTCGACGAGGGAGAAGAAAGCGGAAGGCGGCAGGGGGGGTGTATCGAGTAGGTCGTTTTCGTGATGCATGACTCACCAGCACGGAAAGGGTATCCTCGATCACCATAGATATGATTTCTGGTTTTTCTTAAAAAACGCCTTACAGCACGAAGACGGCCGGGTTTTTCATGCCCGCTTGCGAGATTATATATAAAAAACCGTTGTTATATTGGAATTGTCCAAAAGGAATGATTAAGTGATTTCCAATCCTTTTTATTCTGACTATATACTCATGCATCGAGGGATTTAATGAAGAGAAACATCAGAGTGGAAGCCCTGCACCAGGTCCCGCTTGAGCAGCAGCAGATCGAGCTCGTGGAACGGAAATGTATCGGACACCCGGACAGCCTTGCAGATGGGATAGCCGAATCGGTCAGCCGGGCCCTCTCCATGGCCTATCTCGAGGAATGCGGTGCGATACTGCACCACAATACCGACCAGGGAGAGATAGTGGCAGGGGAATCCATTCCCAAATATGGCGGCGGAAAGATCATAAAGCCGATATACATGCTGATAAACGGTCGTGCAACGAAAAAATTCGATGGTATCGATATTCCAACGGATTCGATCGCGCTCGAGGCAACACGCAACTACTTCCGAAAGACGCTGACCAACCTGGACCTTGACAGGGACATCATCATAGACTGCAAGCTCGGCACCGGGTCGACCGATCTCCGGGACGTCTTCCGGCCCTGCCAGGATAATATCCCCCGGGCAAATGACACCTCGTTTGGTGTGGGCCATGCGCCGTTCTCAGAGACAGAGACGATCGTGAAGGCTGTCAGCGATTACATCGACGAAGTCCTGCGGCCGAAACACCCGGCCATCGGGCACGATATCAAGATCATGGGGCTCCGGGACGCCGATACGATCACGCTCACGCTCGCCTGCGCCGTGGTCGACAGGTACTGCAGCGGCCTTGCCGAGTACTGCGAGAGCAAGGATATATTGCAGGAGCACGCGCTCTCCGTCGCACAGAAGTTCACGAACCGGAACGTCGTCGTCGATGTCAATACCGCAGACGACATCAACTCTGGCAGTGTCTTCCTCACCGTCACCGGCACATCCGCCGAGATGGGCGATGACGGGTCGGTGGGCCGTGGCAACAGGTGCAACGGTCTCATCACGCCAAACCGCCCCATGAGCATGGAAGCCACCAGCGGGAAGAATCCGATCAACCATATCGGGAAGATCTATAACATACTTGCGACACAGCTCGGGCAGGAATGCGTCCAGAAGGTGGACGGGATCGAAGAGATCTATATCCGGCTCCTCTCCCAGATCGGAAAGCCGATAGACCAGCCGCTGGTTGCAAGCATCCAGATCCTCCCCAGCCCCGAGATCAGGATCACGGAAATAACCGCCGAGGTCGAAGGAATCATTGACGAAGGACTCGCGAATATCACCTGCATCACCGAGAAGATCATCCGTGGAGAAGTCGGGACGTTCTGAATACCAGGACGGCCAGGGCCGCACAACGGTCAGGATGGCGATCCCGAACAAGGGCCGCATCTCAGGGCCTGTCATGGACCTCATGGAAAAGAGCGGCCTCCACCTGCTCGACGAGGGTGACCGCCGCCTCATCTCGCGGACGCCCGATCCCGGTATCGAGGTCCTGTTCGCACGGCCCGTTGATATACCGGAATACGTCGCAAACGGGGCTGCGGATGTCGGGATCACGGGAAGGGACATGGTCATGGAGCGGGGGGTCGATGTCCGGGAGCTTCTCGATCTCGAGTTCGGAAAGGCCAGCCTGGTTCTGGCGGTTCCGGAAGATTCAGGTGCAGAATCTGTCGAGGATCTCGCAGGTGGACGCATAGGGACCGAGTTCCCCCACATCTCACGGCAATATTTCAAAAAACACAACATCCCTGTAACCATCGTGCCCGTGGGCGGAGCATGCGAGGCGACCCCCTACCTCGGCATAGCGGATGCCATCATCGACCTGACCAGTTCAGGGAGCACGCTCAGGTCAAACAGGCTTCGGGTACTGGATGATGTCCTCGATTCGAGCACCATCCTCATCTGCAACCACGATTCGGCAGAGAGGAAATCTGAAAAGATCGAGGAGATCGTGCTTGCGCTGGAGAGCGTCCTCCTGGCACGGGGACAGTGCTACCTGATGATGAACGTCAATCGTTCGTCCCTCGATGATGTGAAGGATGTCCTGTTCGGCCTTTCAGGACCGACGGTGATGGATGTTGCCTCCAGGGAGGACCTGGTGGCGGTCCACGCGGTGGTCAGTGAAGATCGGGTTTACCAGCTCATCAACCTGCTCAAGAGGGCCGGGGCCCGGGACATCCTGGTGATGGCCATAGAACGGATGATTCGCTGATATGAAAGTATTTCCCGCAGTTGACATTCTCGACGGGCGTTGCGTGCAGCTTGTCCAGGGAAGACGAGAGTCTGCAACCGTATTCGGCCATCCGCTGGACTGTGCGCACCGCTGGCTCGACGAGGGGGCAGAGGCCCTCCATGTCGTGAACCTGGATGGCGCATTCGGCCAGGCGGAGAAGAATGCCGCCGTGATCAGGGACCTTGTCACCGAGACCGGTGTCGAGATCCAGCTCGGCGGCGGCATCAGGTCCTTTTCCGACGCCGAATCCTGGCTGGACACGGGCGTCGAGAGGGTCATCATCGGCACCCTGGCAATCCGGAACCCCGATATCCTCACGGAACTGTCCGATAGCTTCGGACCGGAGCGTATCATGGCCGGAGTCGATGCACGGGGAGGAGACGTAGCCGTGGAAGGATGGCAGGAAGCGGCCGGCGATTACCTTGACTGGGCCCGGATCTTCGAGGAGAGGGGTGCCGGATCGCTTCTCTACACGAATGTCGACGTGGAAGGGCTCCAGCAGGGTGTCGATTTTTCACCTGTGCGACGGCTCCTCGGGAGGACGTCGCTTCCCGTGACCGTCGCAGGAGGCATCTCCAGTGCCGGGGATGTGGCAGGATTAAAAGCCATGGGTGCATATGGTGTAGTACTGGGATCGGCGCTCTACAGTGGACTGTTGCGCCTTGACGATGCCATGGAGGCAGGTAGATGAGAACCGGTGAAGTGACCCGCGAGACCAGGGAGACACGGATTCATGTCAGGCTTGACCCTGACGGCCCGGGGAACGTGGATATAGGCACAGGCGTACCGTTTTTGGACCACATGCTCGGCTCGATGAGCAGGCATGGGAATATTGGCATGTATTGCCGGGCCGAAGGCGATCTCGAGGTAGACATACACCATACCGTCGAGGACGTCGGCATCGTCCTCGGAGAAGCCATCAGGAAGGCCATAGGGGGCGGGAGGGGGATGAAACGGTTCTCCCATGCCATCGTCCCCATGGACGAGTCCCTTGCTACCGTGGCACTCGACTGCGGCGGAAGAGGGTACCTTGTCTTCCAGGGCTGTTTCTCCCAGAAACTGATCGGTGGGATCGAGAGCGATCTCTTCGAACATTTCTTCCACAGTCTCTGTGCCCGTGCAGGGATCAATGCACATGTCATGTTTCACGGAAAGAACGATCACCACCAGTGTGAAGCCGTCTTCAAGGCGTTCGGGATAGCGCTGGGCGATGCACTGACCATTACCCGTGACCCGGACGAGATTCCAAGCACCAAGGGCGTAATCTGATCAGGGAAGAGAATTTCTTTTCAAGCCCTATTGCCAGATACATTTTTTCGGATCTCCGGGCCGGCCCCCTTCCTCGCACCCGAACCATCCTTTCCGCCTTCGTCTCTCGCGTGTCTTCCGTGCAGGGCTCCCATCGCGGCCTGATCCCCCGTGTCCACCAGTATGAGAGAACATCAGGGCATTCGCTCACGGGCATATAGATATGAATGAACCCGGGGGCTCCCATAAAAGAGTCTTCTCTGTCGCAGTCCCGGCCATTTGTTCCAGGAATCCGGTGCAGGGAGCGTATCACCCATACGGGCTGAACCATCCCTGCTGCATCGTGTATAAGCTTGATACTGTCCAACTGGTCTTTTCAATTGACACCGGCACCCAATCAGTCATCAGTACCCCCATCCTCCCCGTGGAAGGACGGTATGATGTTTCGGTTACTCGTTATAATGAATTCGCCATTCACTTTTGCATGGCATAATTTTATAACCGGTTGCCGGAAGCCAGCGTCAGAGAGTGAACCGGAACGCAGGGTGGTGTTGAAATGACAACGAACGGATTGTTGAAATGACAATGAACGGATACCCTTCGGTAATCCAATTGCCTGCGAGAAAAGGAATTTGATGCCACCTTGATTTGTATTCCCTATTCGAACGGTCGTGGGTTTCTACGGGAAAGGATGAGATTTATGCGGACTTCGCCGCAAGCTCGACATCCTCTTCCTTGATCGTCTTTCTGCCCGCATGGAGAGCAAGCCTGTTGGCTTCCTTGGTGAGGTTCGCGATGTAATCCTCTGCCTTCGCTACAAGCGCGGCAGCGGCGTCGCTTCCAACTCTCTCAGCACCATTCTTCTTTGCAATTCTCACAACTGCAGCAATAGGTAAATCTGCCATTGTATTTTACCTCAATTCAAAGGTGTATCAGGAAATATTTAAACATTTCGTGATTTGGGACCAATTTTTCCCCAATTAATCCATCGGGGAACTCTGTGAAGGCATCCGGTCATGCCGGCAATCATCGGCTTTCTGATTTTTCAAAAACGATAGAATTCCGATAATTTCCAATTTCAACGGAATTAATCGACTCATACTGACATTAAGAGTGATTCCGCCAGTCGAATCGCATTCGTATAGTCTGGTGATGCGCGCGAAGTATCCACAAAGATATAATCGATATTTAGCACAGGTGCGCCATGACCGTGACCCGATCCCAAAAAGGTCAATGTACGAAAGATCAAATTACCGGAGATCCCATCTGGTGCGAGAACGATCCCGCATTCACGGATCGCGTCCTCGATCAGGATCTCGTAATGCCGTCCACCGCAGAGCCTGGCGACGAGCTCTGCATCTGCCATCGTCCTGTCGACTGCAGGGTGTCTTCCGATGTCGCCGAACCTGCCGCCAGAGAGAACTGCAACCCTGTCGGACAACCCAAAACCGGCTGCGATCTTCATTATCTTCCCTGCAAGGACGACCTTCTCCGCAACAGTCCATCCCTCGTCGATTCCGACAGGAGCCAGGAAGAACTTTTTCCCGTCCGCCGTCTCAAGCAGGGCGGCCCTCTCCAGGTGATCGACCCCTGTTGCCGCCTTCAGTGCCGAGAGTGTCTCGTTCGCCGGCAGAGACCCCCTGATGGCGGCACCGATCCGTCCGGACACGAGATCGCCGATAAGCGACAGTGACGGGTTGTCAGATACCCGGAACCCTTCAGGGTCCGCTCTTCCGGCACATGCCTCCCGTGTGCAATAACAGACGATATCGGACGCTACCGGGACCTTCGCGATACTTCGTATGACCTTGTCCGGGTCGTTGCCGATTCCGATTCCGATTGCAGTCATTTACAGGATCCGTCGTCAGAAAAGAGCCTCATGATGCCGTTTTGGGTGAAATCGAAGACCGATGAGTTGTCGCCGTTGTACGACACCCTCAGTTCGCGGGAAGAATCCACCGTCCCGATAACCTTCGCGGTCATGCCCACATCGAAAAACCGCCTGACGACCTCGCTCACGTTCTCGTCCCTGGCCGTGAGAACAAACCCCATGCCAGGATAGATCCGCACCCACTGTTCAAACGTCATGTTGTTGGCACGGAGGTTCGGCCGGGGGATTGCATCGAGATCGATATCGGCCCCTTTCCCGCTCACCTCGAGGAGCATCCCGAGGGTTCCGATAACTCCCGGGTTGCTGATGTCCTTGCCGGCAGTGACAAGCCCGTCCGTTGCGAGCGACTCCAGCGTCCTGATCTGTGCCCTCACATATTCGGGAGACTTCATCGTGACCGAGTCCCAGTTGAGGATGCACGAGGGATGTACCCGCCCGGTCGTATCCACGGCGACCACGATCCTGTCACCAACATCTGCAGTGTGGGAAAAGATGACCGCACCTTTCCTGGCGACACCCAGTATCGCAACATCGATGACACTGTACGGTGTATCGGGATGGAGATGCCCCCCGACGATCGGCACGCCGAACTGGAGCGATGCGTCATGCATCCCGGCGATACACTGCTTCTGTATTGCGGGATTGGAGATCGAGAATACGTCCACCATCGCGAGGGGTCTTCCACCCATGGCGGCAATGTCATGAATATTTACAAGGACTGAACAATAACCGGCCCAGTAGGGATCCGCTTCCATCAGCCTGCTCCAGATGCCGTCGGCCGCGAGCAGGAGGACCTCGTCCCCGTGATCGATAACCGCAGCATCTTCCCCGAAAGAGGCGATGATATCGGGGGAATCTATCCGGATGGCCTTCACCATCTCACCGATGGCGTGTTTCCTGACGACCCCTTCATACTCCCGTACTACCGTTGCGATCTCTGCGGTAGAACAGCGGTTTCTTTCAATAGCACTCATGTAAATGGTTCTCTTAACTATGAATAGACCATCATCAGAGATAATTTATTTGATATACGGTCGTACCTGTTGGCATGGACTGGGCGGAGAAATACAGGCCCCGCCGCCTTGAAGATCTGGTCGGGAACAGCGCTGCAATACGGCAGATGGTGGAGTGGGCACAGTCCTGGAACAGGGACAAAAAGCCGCTTATCCTGTACGGGAAGCCCGGCACCGGGAAGACCTCGAGCGCACACGCGCTGGCAAACGAGATGAAATGGGACGTAATCGAGCTCAATGCCAGTGACCAGCGGACGAAAGGCGTCATCGAGAAGGTGGCAGGCAGCAGCAGCCTGACAGCCAGCCTGTCAGGGGCTTTTCGAAAACTCATCCTGCTCGACGAGGCGGACAACCTGCAGGGGACGGCCGACAGGGGTGGTGCCAGGGCAATCATCGACGTCATAAAAAACGCCCGCCAGCCTGTCATACTGGTTGCAAACGACCTCTACGGCCTGTCGTCGGAGCTGCGGTCACGTTGCGATACGGTCCAGTTCAGGGCTCTTCCCGCACGTTCGATCGTTCCCAGGCTCCGCTACATCTGTTCGGCCGAAGGGATCGATTGCGAAGAAGCCGCATTGAGAGAGCTTGCCGAATCTGCCGGGGGAGACATACGGGCGGCGGTCAACATGCTCTACGCGTCCGCCCTCGGGAGAGAGCACCTGACGGTAAAGGAGGTCCACACGTCAGGAAAAGACCAGAGGTCGAGCATCTTCGACCTCGTCAGCGCAGTCTTCGGGTCACCCGCCGGCGAAGAACTGATGCGTATCTCGTACGAGGTGGATGAGACGCCTGACACCATCGAGCAGTGGCTGGAAGCAAATATCCATCACCTGAAGGACCAGGAGATGATTGCAGAGGGCTACTCTTCTCTCTCCCGTTCTGACGAATATATTGGATATACCTACCGGAACCAGTACTACACCCTCTGGCGGTATGCCACGGCACTCATGGTTCTCGGCGTCTCCGCCGCAGCGGACGGGAAGGGTATCCATGCCCGGATAATGCCCCCTGCCCGCTGGAGAAAGATGGGGACGTACAGGAAGCAGAAGACCCTCCGCCTTGGCCTCACGCAGAAACTCTCATCCGGTCTCCACATGCCACGGGAGGAGTTCCGGGACACGTACATGAGCCCGCTCTCCATGCTGGTCGATCATGACCCCCTCCACTATGCACGGGAATTTTCGCTGGACGTGGATGAACTGAACCTGATCTTGCAGGACAGGGCGCGTTCGCAGGAAGTAGTCAAGAAGGTCCAGGCGATGGAACGGGAGGCGGAGAAAGAGCGGGTATCAGAGGAGAAGGAGTCCCGCAGGAAGAAGGAGCGAGCTGCGAAACAGGAAAAACCGGAACGAGCCGAAGAACAGCCGGTGGAAAGACCGGCGAGCGCGTCCCGGGAGGAGAAGGTCGAGGCGCCGGAAAAGTCTCAGAAGACACTCTTCGACGGGTTTTGACGGGCATGATAGCGGTGGAGAACAACCCCGCATTCTACGATCTCTCCGCCGTCGCCGTGGCCTTCGAAGCCGAGGTGGTACACGAGAAGGTCACAGTCTACAGCCCGGGCAATCGAGATCATTGGAGGAACCATCTCTTCTGCAGGGCGTATCGAGTAGATCAGGTCGAGGCCCCGGTACAGCGACAGGTCAGGGGAGAAGACGTCGTCCCTGGTGACCCCGGGGGCCACGGGCGTTATATCGGTGCAGAAGATCGATCTGCCGGCGTCACGTATGATTGCTGCCGCCCCGAAATTTCTTCCGACACCGATCTCCGCAACCTTCCTGTAGTTCCTGGCGATATATTCGCCGATACACCGTTCAATATGTTTATGGCGCCCCATTGACAGATATAGTGGGTAATGGAGATCCTTATTTTTTGGGATGCCGCGGCCCCGCCGGGATTCCAGCTCCCTGTCTCAAGGGAATTGTCGAATATCATGGATATGGACGTAAAGGTGCTGGAGAATCCTCTCGTGCTGAACGGGTACACGGGATCGCGACGCCAGACAGACGCGAGGGTCGTCCTCGACGGGATCGACGTCTACAAGAGGCGACTTTCTGTCGCAGAACCGGTCCTTCTCGTCATCTCTGAGGATCTCTTCATGGTGGGGGCCGAGTTCCTCTTCGGGCTTGCCCGGCCATCCACGGGTTCCGCGGTCGTCTCGTCTTCCCGCCTCGACAACTCGTACTACGGCCGGCGGAGGGACGACGACGATCTCCTTGACCGCCTGTGCAAGGAGGGCGCACACGAACTGGGCCACCTCTTCGGGCTCGATCACTGCAGGGAGCCGGACTGCATCATGCATAACCCCCTCACCCTGGATGATCTCGACAGGAAACGACGAGATTTCTGCCCGCAATGCAGGAAAAGACTGGATGCAGGGGTAGCCGGGGGCATGTGATCGCTCCCGGCTTTTTTTCCGATAAACAGGATCTTGTGATTAAGGAAAAGTAATTAAACCCATTCCATAATCTACCTTCCATGGAAGAGGGGGATGATGCATCTACCGCGATACTGAAACTGCTCAAGTTCAGTCCGCGTGGCATGTCGATAACCGACATCTCAAAGAAGCTGAAGAGAGACCGGAACGCCGTCGCCCGGCAGCTCGACGTCCTCAAGGCGGAAGGAAAGGTCGACACCCGGCAGATCGGGACTGCACGGGTCTACTGGCTCTCCCAGCGTGTCCCGCTCTCGGCATTCCTCTGTTTCACCCAGAACATGATCCTGATCCTTGACCGGAACTCAAACATCGTCCAGGCAAACGACAAGTACACCGCTCTCACCGGGTATACCAAGGACGATCTGATCGGAAAGAACCTGCGGGCGTTGAAACTTCCCATCGTCTCCGAACCGGACGTATTCGGTATCATCGAGTCGACCGATAAGGAGCAGGTCATCACCGATGTTCGGTCACAGGTTGGAAACGACGAGTTGTTCTTCAAGATGGAGGTGATCCCGACCAGTTTCGAGGCAGGTGAGACGGGTCTTACCATCGTTTTGGAGGACATCACCGAGAAGAAGCGTCACCTCAAGAACATGGAGTTTCTGGCACGGACAGCGATGGAGCTCGTCGACCTGCCGCCGGAAGCGGATATCTACCAGTATATCATGGAACAGATCTCAAATCTCGTCACCGGTAATCCGAGGTGTTGGCTGGAGACTTACAATGAGGTAAAGAAAGAATTCATAATGAATGCGATAATTGACAATAAATTCCGCGAGGACGCGGCACAATTGGATGGAGGGCGGGATCTTGTTGGAATGACTTTGCCCGTAGAGAATTTTTTTTCTGCGCCTTTTTTCATGACTCCAGCATTTATGAAAGAGATGCGTGAGTTCTGCTTTGCCCCGTTCTTTGAAAATGAAGAACTTTCATTCTATGATATCTGCATGCGGCAATTCCCACGAGAGGCATGCGAATCATTCCTGCGAAGGTTCAATATTGGGAAAGTTTGCTTTGTCGGTCTCGCCTGGCAGGACCAGCTCTTTGGACTGGTTGGGATCTGTCTTGGACCAGAAGAGGTACTCGGGAACAGGCAGGCTATCGAGTCGTTCCTCCGCCAGGCTTCAATCGCGATCGCACGTCGTATGACCGAAGAGCGGCTCTCGCGCAGCGAACAGCGGTTCCGGGACCTTATTGGATCTTCCGATCGTCCCTCCGCCGTTATCGGTGGTGACGGTCGTATCGTTCTCGTCAACCCGAAATTTACTGATGATTTCGGCTATACAGTGGAAGACATTCCCTCCAGAGATGCATGGCTTAAGAAGGCATTCCCAGATCCTGTTTCCCGACAGGAGGCGATTGCAGCTCTTCCCCCGGAACCGCCCATCGGGGATCGACCAGAGAAGGTGAGGTTATCTGTCCGTTGCCGGGATGGTAAGGAAAAAGACGTGCTCTTAAGTCCAGTCCACCTCTCCGATGGAACAACGGTTGTCGAATGTGAAGTAAAACATTAATTCAAACTAATTCTGTCTGAATCCAGCACCAAAAAAAGCGAGAATTTTCATAGAGAAAAATTAATTAAAGATATTCCATATTTTTCACTATGGAAGTGGGGGACGACATATCTGCCGCGATATTGAAACTCCTCAAGTTCAGTCCGCGTGGCATGTCGATAACCGACATCGCAAAGAAGCTCAAGAGAGACCGGAACGCCGTCGCCCGGCAGCTCGACGTCCTCAAGGCGGAGGGGAAGGTCGATACCCGGCAGATAGGTACAGCACGGGTCTACTGGTTATCGCAGCGTGTCCCGCTCTCGGCATTCCTCTGTTTCACGCAGAACATGATCCTGATCCTTGACCGGAATATGAACATCGTCCAGGCTAACGACAAGTACATCGGTCTCACGGGCTTTACAAAGGATGAATTGATCGGAAAGAACCTGCGGGCGCTGAAGCTTCCCATCGTCTCCGAACCGGACGTATACGGTATCATCGAGTCGATAGATAAGGAGCAGGTCATCACCGATGTACGGTCACAGGTTGGAAACGACGAGTTGTTCTTCAAGATGGAGGTGATCCCGACCAGTTTCGAGGCCGGTGAGATAGGCCTGACCATCGTTTTGGAGGACATCACCGAGAAGAAGCGACACCTCAAGAACATGGAGTTTCTGGCACGGACCGCGATGGAGCTCGTCGACCTTCCCCCTGAGGCGGATATTTTCTGGTATATCGCGGAACGGGTTGCGGAACTCATGCCTGGCAAGCCGAGGTGCTGGGTGGAGTCCTACGACGAGGTTCAGAAAGAGTTCAAGCTGAATGCAATAGTCGATGAAAAATTCCGTCGGGATACGGTTCAACTGAATGATGGTCGCGACTTTGTCGGACTGACTTTGCCCATCCAGGATTTTTGTACAGCTCCGTTTCCTGAAACTCCATCCTCCATGAAAAAGATGTGGGAATACCGCTTTCGACCGTTCTTCGATGACGAGAAGATCTCATTCTATGATATCTGCATGCACCAGTTTCCAGGGGAACTCTGCGAAAAATTTCTGCTCGAATGTAACCTGGCGAAGGCTTACCTTACCGGGCTCGTCTGGCAGGAGCAACTATTCGGAGTAGTGGGAATCTTCTTGAGACCCGATGAAGTCCTCGAGAACAGGCAGGCCATCGAGTCGTTCTTACGCCAGGCATCAATAGCAATCGCCCGAAGAATGACCGACTTACGTCTCTCTCTGAGCGAACAGCGGTTCAGGGACCTTGTTTTATCCTCCGATAACCCGGCTGCAGTAATCGGACGGGACGACCGGATAGTGCTCGTCAACCCAAAATTTACCGATGAATTCGGGTATACAGAGAATGATATCCCTCACAGAGAGGCGTTGCTAGAAAAAGTATTCCGAGATCCGGAGTATCGGAAGAAGGCGGTTGATCTATTGGATTCGGATCATAGTCCTTCAGATGGAACATTTACCATGCAATGCCGTGACGGCGGGAAGAAAGAGATCTCCCTCCGGCCGGTCCGTCTCTCCGACGGGACGGTGGTTGTCGAGTGCGACCCCGTGGATGCCGGGCGGTAGCTGAACACCCGGCAGCCCTCATCCCGACCGCTGATCAGTCGGGAAGGGTCGTCACGATACGCTCCCTCGAAAGGACCCTCGTCAGCCACGCCGTACCCATGATGATCACTGCGGCGAGCGCCAGGACTGCGGCGACAACTCCCCACGTGACCGAGAACGACGGGCCGAGGATCGCCTGCGTGAAACTGATCAGGAAGATGAGCCCGAAGATGATGGCAAAGTTCAATACCTGGTTCTCCCTCATCCCGAGCAGGAGCTGCGCAAACCCGATCAGTCCCGCTCCCGCACCGATGAATGCGGGGACGACCACGAGGATATGCAGGATAACGGGAGGTGAGGGCCACACGGTCGTCCCGAGCACGGCTGACCCGACGAGGACGATGATCACCGATGCCAGGTACGAGAGAACGGTGGCCGGGACGACGATCCCCACCACCTTCCCAAGCCAGATCTCGCGGAGAGAGAGGGGAGTGCAGAGGAGGGTCTCCACGACCCCTTCCTGCTTCTCCCGGAGAAAGACCTGGCCCGTGAAAAGATAGGCCGAGAATACGCCGAGCACGAGGACGAGGTAGAAGAGGAGCTGGTCCATCACCTGCACGGGGTCGGCATCGCTCCCCGCAAGCATTGCCGGCCCGGTCATGCCCCCGAAGATGACGATGAAGAGGACGGCCGAGACGAGAACGTTCTTCGACCGGAGCAGCTGCCAAATCTCCTTTTCCGCGACGACCAGGACACCCCTCACGAGACGTCACCTTCCGCCTGGCGCATCACACCAAGATAGATCTCTTCCAGGGATCGTGCTTCCCTCCGGGCTTCGTCCACCCCGATTCCTCCGTTCACGAGCAGAGAGATGACCTCGTGGGGCTGGAGAGAGTCAAGGGACATGGATACGCGACCGTCCTCTGCCGAGATCTCCGAGAGCCCGCCTGCCGAAGAGAGAATATCGACGGCGGCAGTTCCGGCCGCCGGTTCCGCGAGTGTCACGACGTACGCACTCTTCCCTCCACCACGGACAAGGTTTCTGACACTGTCAAGAGCCCGTATCCTGCCCCGGTGCAGGATCGCCACGCGGGTACAGATCCTCTGCACCTCGTCCAGGTTATGGGAATTTAAGAATACGGTCATGCCCTCTCTCTTCGAGAGATCGAGGATGAGTTCCCTCACCATGTGCTGTGCTTCAGGGTCGAGCCCTGACGTCGGCTCGTCGAAGAAGACGATCTCCGGCTCGTGCATGATAGCCCGGGCTATCCCGAGCTTCCGCTTCATCCCCGTCGAGAAGTTGCCGACGGGCTCGCTGCCCCGGTCCTGGAGCCCGGTAAACTCGAGGAGTTCTGATACGCGATCCTTCGGGCGTTCGATACCATAGAGCCGTGCGAAATACACCAGGTTCTCCCTGGCACTCAGACGCTCGTAGAGGCCGTTGTTCTCCATCAGGACACCGACATCTCCCCTTGCCCGGTCATCGACGGCAAGGTCGGAGGAGAGCACCCGTGCGGAACCGGATGTCGGCGCAAGCAGCCCGAGCAGGATCCGCATCGTCGTGGTCTTCCCTGCGCCGTTCGGCCCCAGGTACCCGAACACCTCGCCCTTCTCCACCGAGAAGGTGATGTTGTCCACAACGCGCCTCCCCCCAAATTCCTTTCCAAGCGATGAGACTTCGATAACCGCCGCCATTACACCATACCTTCCCGCGATAACAATTGCTGGATCATGGGGAATGCCCACAAACCGTTCCCCCTGTGTTGGGGTGCGGTACACGACAAATTTTTTGGTCCCGATCTTCCCCCGGAAAAACAGGGACGAGGATTTGGGATCGGGGAAAAGATCCATCCCCCGGAGAGCCCGCCCGCCTGGTGAAGAGGCGGGGCTGTCCACCAGGTGTTCGTAATTCTTTGTCCGCCCCTGCAAAGCCACACCGGTGCGCTTCGGGATCGCCGGGGCCGTGTTTTCAGATTCCTCAAGGGTTCCTTACAGCACCGAGAGGAAGTTGATGAGGACCATGATCCCACATACGAACATAAAAATCCGTCCAACAGGTTCCATGTGAATTCCAGATATCAGACGAGACGGTCATATTTACATGTATTGGATGGTCGTGGTTGAAGTGTCACTCCCCGGAGTGCTCTCCTGGCCCTGTCCGGCACATACGTCCTCCGTCACGGGTGGGCAAAAGAATGCCTCCCCGCTGTTTTGCGTGGGGAGACTGAATCGAATTGTTATCTGCATACCAGTTGTAGTCACTCACAACCGCCGCCGGGGAATCCTAACTGAACTCGTATCCAATTGCTCAAAATCTGAAGGTGACCGCAGGTCACCCCGGGTCGAGGGCAAAAGCCTCGCAATATTTTCGGGCGGCGGCGTGGCATCACATGTGGGGATATGCTGGTGAACAGTCCCATACGATGTATCCCGTTCATCAATCCTACCCACAACTGGTAGAAAAGAGCCTAAAGAATAGTAAAACTGGCAAAATTGATACGAAACAGCGAAAAAACTGGCAGTGCTCCTGCCTGCGGATAGTTGCCGGAAAAAAGAAGGATTTTAGCCGAACAGGGCGCCGAGCCCTGCCATGCCACTCTCTTCCTCTTCCTTCTTGTCTTCCTCGGGCTCCTCAGCTGCGGCTTCTGCGGCTGCTGCAGGTGCGGCTGCTGCCACGGGGGCTGCCGCGGCAACCGGCGCTACGGCCGCCTTGCTGATGGCGTCCTCGATATCGATACCCTCAAGCGCTGCAACAAGCGCCTTTACACGGGATTCGTCGACTGCGATACCGGCAGCGGTCAGAACTGCCTTTACATCATCTTCCTTGATCGCCTTTCCTGCCTTGTGCAGGAGAAGGGCTGCATAGATATATTCCATCTCTTTTCACCTCAATCCATTCTTTCTTATTTCCCTTCCACCATGTTCTGGAGGGCTGCACTTTGTCTGTAGGCTTTACCAATAATCGCATCAATGACATCCTTTTCGTAGATGTCTGCTTCCACTGCAAGTCCACGTGCCTCTCTGACAGCCTTCGTGATGATCGTTTCAGCTGTATCACGGGTCAGTATTGCCCCGTTGATCGAGAGGTTGAACGCCTGCCGTGCCGCCAGGGTGATCTGGTCGTATATGACCTGCTCGTCGATCGCGAGCACCGACGGTTCGTAGATGCTGCCTTCGTAATACGCAGCCTGGAGGATTAACCCGATATCCATCGGCTTGATGTCCAGCTTTGCAAGAACATCTGCGAGTTTCGGGTTTATCGCCTCGCCTTTCTTCACAACCGTCCGGGTCTCCCGGATCTTGACCTTGCCTGCCTCGATTGCGGCAGGGATGCCGGCCTGCTGAAGTTCCCCGACGATCGGGCCGGGCTTGAAACTGGTCGGCCCCTTCTGCACGACGATATCCTCGGGTGCGGTCTCACCGGGCTTTGCGGCCATCTTCGTCTTGGTCTTCTCCAGCGTCTTGAAGAGCTTGAACGGGTTGTCGTCGGTAAAGATCAACGCGGAGTGACCCGACATGTGGGAGAGCAACCCTGAAATCTCGCCGCCCATCTCCTGGAAAGCGTGCGTGATCAGGGTGTTTCTCGTCATCTTGATCTTTGCCTTTCCCTTGAGGTTCCGCCTGATGAGCTGGAGCTGGGCTGCAGGGATGCCGTACATGTCCACGAGTCCGACAAGGGTGAACCTGCCTGCGTCCTCCTTGATCTCCTCGACTTCCTTCCTCTTCCATGCCGGGAGATGATGGGTGTACAGCGCCATCTAGACCAACCTCTCTGCCGGACCCATCGTGGTCTTGACATAGACCGAATGGACATTCAATGCACCCTGTTCAAGAACGGATTCGACTCTCTTGAGGACCGCGTCGATGTTGTCCGCGATCTGGTCGGGGGACATCTCGGTGGAGCCCACCTTGACATGGAATGTCTTCTTGTCCTTCGTCCTGATCTTCACGGAGTTCCGCAGCCGCTCTACAATCGGCCTGATATCGGTCCCTCCCGGAATCGGGGTGGGCATACGTCCACGCGGACCGAGCCTCGGACCCAGCCACCTGCCGACTAGGGGCATGACGCTGGTGTCTGCGAGGAAGAAACGGTACTTGCCGGCAACTGCGCGAGCTTCACGCGGTTCACCGCCGAGCCGTTCGATCTCTTCGGGGCCGATGATAAGGTCGACGCCGGCCTCCTTGGCCTGCGTTGTGATATCACCCTTCCCGAGAACCGCGATGCCGACCTTTTTCCCTGTTCCGTGGGGGAGAAGAATCGTCTCGTCAATACGATTTTTGGGCTGCGCCATATCGATATTCTTGAGATTGACGGTAATATCTACGCTCTCAGAGAATTTGCGTTTTGGCGCTTTTTCAATTGCCGTCTGCACGGCCTGTAAAATTCTGGCCCTTTCTACCATCTGGTTCCTCCATAGTACTTCGACCTTTCCTGATCTTCTATGGTAATCTTCTTCTATTCTGCGAGAAGCTTGTCATATTCGCCAGCGTCGACCGCGGCAAAGACCTCTTTTGGTCGTTTCCCGTCGACGTTGACACCCATACTCACACAGGTACCGATAACTTCCTTGACCGCTCCTTTCAGGTCATAGGAGAGCATATCGTTCTGCTTCATACGGGCAATCCTGACAGCGGCCTCCATCGGCAAGTCTCCCACGATCTGCATATTGGGCTCCGGAGACCCCTTCTCGACATTAACCTCTTTCTTGATGAGTGCCGTCGTGGGCGGAATACCCACGGAGACAGTGAAGTTCTTCTTTTCGTCGACCTCGATCCTCACCGGCACCTGCATGCCGTTGAAGGTCGCAGTCTGCTTGTTGATCTCGTCAACAACCGCCTTCACGTTAATACCGAGAGGTCCCAGTGCGGGCCCGATAGGCGGACCTGCGGTCGCCTTGCCTCCTGGTACCAAAACCTCGACCACTTCTGCCATAGTATCACCATGCCGTCCCGTAAAACTGGGTACTCAGCGTGGGTTAAGTAAGGTATACGCGACCAGACTTAAAGGTATACCAGCAGACCGGAAAAGAACAGGGTTATTCGTTATCGTCGCCCTTATCGACGACCCTGACACTGTCCCCCCGCACCGTGATGGGTATGGGGAGGACGCTCTCGTAGAGCTCCACGGTAATCTCTTCTTTGCCAGCATCTATACGCTTTACGACCGCTTTCTCGCCCTTGAAAGGTCCGGCGATCAGTTCCACGATGGTGCCCTCGGAGATGCCGCTCACCACGGGCTTGGGCACCAGGAAATGTCCGACTTCGCCGAGTGACGTCTCGCCCCTGACCACGGTGCGCGCATGCGCAACCTTCTCGACCAGTTGCTCGATCCTTGGCAGGCTCTCGGGCGTCTCGACGAGCACGTATCCTTTCAGCTCGTCAGGAACGATTATTGCGGTCACCTTGACGTCTGTGGCCCCGGTGGCGATGGCCTTCATGATATTGTCGGCAACAGTCCGTTCCTGCTTCGATGTGGTCTTAATAGCAAAAATACGGCTGGAATCCCCTTCCATATCCATCATGGCAGTACAAGCATGCCCTCATATATCAGGAATCCGATAACGCCGACTATGATTACGCCCGCTGCAGCCACCAGCGCGATCTTGGAGAACTCTTCCTTCTTTGGCGTCCGGGCTAATTTCAGTATACGCCAGTATTTTCGGAAAAGCTCTTCATTTATATTGAATTTTACATCCGGTTTCGATATTTCCATCGTCAATCACTTCAGAAAGTCTATCTCAAACTGCCTCTGAACTTTCGGGGTTATTTTTTCATTCCTACCATATATTTGTGGCGACCGTACACCGGTCACAACCAGCATCGTCCTCATCCGCTCCTGCATGCCAGGATCGATCTGCGCACCCCAGATGATACGGGCCGACGGGTCTATCCGGTTGTAGACCTCCTGGATCACACCCTCGGCCTCCTCCATTGTCATGTCAGGTCCGCCGATGACGTTGACAAGGGCTGCCGAGGCGCCCGATATGTCCACGTCGAGGAGTGGGGAACGGATAGCCTTCTTCACGGAATCGGCGGCCTTGTCTTCGCTGTCACTCTCGCCCATCCCGATCATCGCCACCCCGCCACGCTCCATCACCGTGCGGACGTCGGCAAAGTCGAGATTGACAAGACCGGGCATGGTGATGAGCTCGGTGATCCCCTTCACCGCTCTCATCAGGACCTCGTCTGCGACCTTGAATGCGGCATACAGGGGCAGTTTCGGGACGACTTCGAGCAGGCGATCGTTGGGGACGACGATGACCGTATCTGCGACGTCTCGCAGCCTTTCCAGGCCCGCTTCCGCGTTCTCCATCCGGATCGCACCCTCGGCGGTGAAGGGCAGGGTGACGATGGCGATGGTCAGGGCACCCTCCTCACGTGCCGCCTTGGCGACAATCGGGGCGGCTCCCGTGCCGGTACCGCCTCCAAGGCCGACGGTGATGAAGACCATGTCGCATCCGGTGACCGCTCTCTTTATATCCTGCTCGTTCTCGAGTGCGGCTTCCTCCCCGATCTGGGGTATTGAGCCTGCACCAAGACCCCTGGTACGCTGGCGGCCGAGGAGGATACGGTGGTCTGCACGGGTGTGGATGAGGTGCTGGGCGTCGGTATTGAGTGCGATCAGGCGTGCACCGTGGATACCCTCCTCCATCATGCGGGTGATGGTATTCGACCCGCTCCCCCCGCAGCCGATTACCGCGATCTCCGTCTTCAGTTCTCTGAGGATCTGGTCTAAATCCTCGTTATTTTGCAAGACATCAGGTGATTCGTCCCTCACCCTGGTCAAGGCCTCTTCCACAATTGATTTCATGTATAGTTCTCCAAACCCGGAATGTGGATGGTTCTTTCAGTGCTGGCCCGGACCATCTCCGGCGTGATGACCTGGTCGTTGACCCGTATGGTGCGCCCCTTCACCAGTTCCCTATAGAGTGGTCCCTTCGGTACCCCGAGTTCTCGTGCTTTCCGGGGGTCAAACCTGATTTTACGGATGGTGAGATGATCGCCAGCAATTGAAATCTCCTGTTCTTTACGTATGAGTGTAACGCATAAGCTTATTAAAGCATTGAGTATTTCCCGGGGATTCTCCTCCGTGATGATGAATTGGGGCAGAATCGATCCGGAGGGTGATTGAAGGTGGACCAGCGGGATAGCTGATATCCCTTCGAACAGGGCCTTCTGATCGGCTTTCTGTGCCTCCTCGAGCAGCCCCGGGCTGAACCGGAGGATGACCGGAGTGCCTCTCTTCGGCCTGTGAAGGTTTGGCCGGCAGTCCGGGTCCACCTCGAAGGCCAGGTCCAGGACGGCACGGTACTGTTCCCAGGTGAGGTCCCCGAAGTTGAGAATGTCGCTCTCGTTGAGCCTGACGAGTCCGCATGGGAGGAGTGCGTCCTCGATACTCCTGATCTCGTCGCTTCGCAACGCTTTTTTATCGATGAATGCAGCCACCGCACCGCTCTTTTCGGCCATCTGCATGATCATCCCCGGATCGATCGACGAAATCTCCCTTGAAGGTGCGATATGGCCGAATGCACCCCTCGAGGTGAGTGAGATCTCGGTCTCTCTCCGGGCATAATGGGTCCCTCCAAGGCCGATCAGGGGTATGCAACCCCCGGGCGACGCCTCGAGCACGCTCATCGCGACAGCCGTTCCTGCCACGCGATCGCTCCATTCCTTCGCGGTGCTTCCCACCTCGACAAAGAGGGACGGCGTGGAGATCTCTGTCGGGCCGTGGTGCGTGGCCTCGTACGATACACGGTAGCCCGGAGGCGCGTGCCGGGAGAGGTTCCCGAGAATGGCATGCATCCAGGCCGGTGCTGCGACTGCGAGAGATCCGGGGATCCCGCCGAAATCGGCCGTCGATAGGTTTCCTGTCACGTGGACCGTGAGCTGGGGGACAGGGTTCATGCTCGCATGTCGCGAGAGGAAGATGATGAGATCTGATTCGAGTCCCTCATCGATGTGATCCTGGAAGATGAGGCGCTCTTCTGTCTCCAGGAATGAATATTCATGCAGTTCAAGAGGATAGGGCTGTTCGTGTGGCGTCTCCAGGAGTTCCTCCATCCGGCTGCGGATGTTTGTCCCGCCCGGATCCTGGCGTGAATTGATCAGGCATATCCTCATGGTATTTTTGTCTCTCCCTTTTCCGGGTACCTGTACCCTGACGGATAGAATAAACTCTATCTTTTTGTACACCAATTATCGTTACTATGGATGAAGAGAAGATACGGGAAGCATTTCAGAAGGAAGGAATAGGAAAGGAGATCAGGTGCCCGCAGGCATTCGAAATTTCAGATACCTATGGTATAACGAAACTGGATATCGCCAGGTACTGCAACAAATTCGGGGTAAAGATACGGGGTTGCCAGCTGGGCTGCTTTAAATGAGCCTCTTTTTACAGACCATTCCCGTCAGCGAAGCGCAACAGATCGCGAGCGGGCTGTCGGGCCCCATGCCCGAGGAACTCGTCCCCCTCGGGGAATCATATACCCGTGTCCTGGCCCGGGATATCCACGCCGATGTGGACATCCCCGGTTTTGACAGGTCTGTAATGGACGGGTACGCGGTCCGATCCTCTGATACGACCGGTGCGGGAGAGGCGATCCCGGCCATGCTCCGACTTGTCGGGCGGGTCGTGATGGGTGGAGGAACAGATCTCTCCGTTCATCGCGGCGAATGCGTCTACGTCCCCACGGGCGCTCCACTGCCCGAAGGTGCCGATGCCGTCGCCATGGTCGAATACTGCGATCTGCTCGGAGACCAGGTCCTCGTAAAGAAGCCCATGGCAAACGGCGAGAACATGGTGCGGAGAGGAGAGGACTTCGCAAGCGGCGAGCTCGTCCTTACGGAGGGGAGGCGCCTCTCCATCCAGGACACGGGCGCCCTCGCAGCCGTTGGAAAGAAGGATGTGCCGGTGCGGAAAAAGCCCCTCGTCGGAGTGATCTCAACAGGCAGCGAACTGGTACCGGTTGATGCAGTGCCCACCGGGGGCCAGGTCCGGGACGTGAACAGCTACATGTGCCGCTCCTTCCTCGACTCCGTCGGGTGCGAATCGCGCCTGTACGGCATAGTCAGGGATGATCGTGAATCTCTTGGCAATGCCCTCAGGACCGCTATGACCGAATGTGACGGGGTCCTCATATCAGGGGGGAGCTCGAAGGACGACCGGGACATGTGCGCCGACCTGATCAGGGAGAACGGGGAAGTCCTGGTGCACGGGATCGCACTCGCCCCCGGAAAACCCACCATCATCGGCAGACTGGGCCGGGTCCCCGTCCTCGGGCTTCCCGGTCATCCGGCGTCCGCCCTCGTGGTCATGACGGTCATAGGCAGGCCGCTCTTCCGTGGCTTGACAGGGGAACGGGAAAGCGAGCGCCTGGTCGAGAGAGCAATCCTTGCAAGGAACGTTCCGTCCATGAAAGGAAGGGAGGACTACATCAGGGTCTTTGTAAAAGACGGCTGTGCCCACCCTCTCTTCGGCAAGTCGGGACTCCTGAACACCCTTGTCAGGAGCAATGCCCTCATCAGGGTTCCTGCGGGAAGCGAGGGCTTCGAGCAGGGGGACGAAGTGGAAGTGTTCCGGTGGTGAAGCGCTACCTCTCCCTTGTATCCCTGGAAGAGGCGCTCGATACCCTGTCGACCGCTTTTCCTCCAGTCCGGGTCATCGAGGACGTTCCTGTCGAAGACTCGGCAGGACGGGTGACGGCAGAACCCGTTTTCACCCGGTTCTCTGTGCCGGAGGTCCACCTCTCTGCAATGGACGGGATCGCGGTCAGAAGTGCCGATACGGCAGGGGCAAGCGAATACAATCCCGTCACTCTCGAATCGGTAAAGCGGGTGAATACGGGCAACGTCGTCCCGCCGGAATTCGATGCCGTGGTCATGATAGAGGATGTCTGGGAGGAGAACGGAAGGTATACAATACAAAAAGCGGTCCCACCCTGGCAGCACGTGCGTCCTGCCGGAGAGGATATCGCCGAGTCCGAGATGGTCATCCCCTCGATGCACCTGATCCGCCCCCACGAGGTCGGACCACTGGCGACCTATGGAATTACACAGGTCCCCGTCATCACCCTTCGTGCAGGCCTCATCCCGACGGGAAGCGAGCTCGTCCCGCCCGGCATCCGGCCCGGCCCGGGGCAGGTCGTTGAGAGCAATACGATGATGGCCGCGGCCTGGCTCCGGGCGTTCGGGGCCACCTGCACAAGGTACCCCCTGACACCCGACGAGCCTGACCTCATCAGGCAGGCGATCGTTACCGCGGTCCGGGAGAACGACCTGGTCATCGTCTCGGCGGGATCTTCCGCCGGCACCCGTGATTATACCGCGGACGTCATCGGCGAGCTCGGTGAAGTGTTCATCCACGGCGTCGCAATCAAGCCCGGAAAACCGGTGATCATTGGAAAGATCAATGAGAAGCCGGTTATCGGGATGCCGGGATACCCGCTCGGCGCCCTGACCGTCATCCGCGAACTGCTCCTCCCCCTCCTCTCCCGGTGCGGGCTTTTTGTCCCCGAACCCGGTTCCGTTCCGGCCCGGCTCACGTCGACGCTTCACTCCGACGTGGGGACGGACGAATTCGTCCTGCTCTCTCTCGGAAAGATCGGTGACCGGTTCGTCGCGACACCGCAGTCGAGGGGGTCGGGCATCCAGATGAGCGCGGTCAGGGCGAACGGCTACCTCCGCATACCGTCCAGCGTCGAGGGGTACGAGGCCGGCGGGGAGGTGCCGGTCACCCTGATGGTCCCCCGTTCAGGTGTCGAATCGTCGGTCCTCGTGACCGGGAGCCATGACCCGGTTCTCGATTACCTTTCAGAACTCGCCCAGAGGGGAGGCGTGGAGATACATTCCACCCACGTCGGAAGCATGGGGGGTGTGCTCGCCCTGAAACGGGGGGACTGCCATGCCGCTCCGATGCACCTCCTCTCCCCGGACGGCGACTACAACAGGGAATACCTGGAGAAGTACCTCCCCGGAGAGGATATCTCGCTCCTCTGCATCGCGCAGAGGGAACAGGGGATCGCCTCCCGGGAGGGGTACAGCCTCTCCGACCTGCCGGACATTCGTTTCATCAACCGGCAGAAGGGCTCGGGGACCAGGATACTCCTCGATTACGAGCTTCGAAGAGCAGGGATATCACCTGACCTGGTCCAGGGATACGACCGCGAGGTCACCACCCACCTCGCGGTAGCTCTCGCGGTGAAGAGCGGGGAGGCCGATGCGGGCATGTGCGTGTACAGCGCCGCCCGGGCCCTGGGACTTGTCTTCGTTCCCGTCGCACGAGAACGGTACGAGCTCGCCATCCCGCAGGAGATCCTCTCCGATCCGCGTATCGGTGTCATCGTGGATGCCGTCAGGTCCGAAGAGTTCAGATCTGTTCTCGAACGGCTCGGGGGCTATGATTCGACCGAAACCGGCGTGCTGCGTCGAGTGCCCTGACAGCCGCCTCTTCGGGCGTTTCGCAGGCCACGACACCGGGAAGGTCATGGGTGCGGTACCCGAATACCGCCCTTCCCAGTTTTAACGCGATTGCCAGTTCGGAGAGGGTCCCGAGGGCTCCACCGACTGCGACGACCGCGTCCGCGGTCTGGACGACCACGACATTCCTGGCATGCCCGAGACCAGTGCGGATGACCACGTCGAGGTAGGCGTTTCCATCCCCTGTGTCGGGCACTATTCCCACGGTAAGACCGCCTTTCGATTGTGCGCCCCTGCATGCCGCCTCCATCACTCCTCCAAGCCCACCGCAGCAGACGATCCCCTTCTCCTCCGCGATGAGCCTGCCGATGGCCTCTGCCGCCGCGTACTCCCCTGCAGTGCAGCTGCCTGCCCCGACAACCCCGATCTGTACATCCGGACTGCTCATCCATTCCTCCATCGAACGGGCTACTCCGTCCCGCCGGGGCGGTTTATCCCCAGGAGTTTCAACTCCGTCATCTCCTCTATCGCGTACCTCGGCCCTTCCCTTCCCGTGCCGGACCGTTTCACACCTCCGTACGGCATGTGGTCGACCCTGAATGTCGGGATATCATTCAACTGCACGCCCCCGACATCGGCATGCTCGAACGCATACAGCGCCCTCCCGATGTCCCGGGTGAACACCCCGACCTGGAGGCCGAACTCGCTCTGGTTGGCAATGCGTACGGCCTCGTGGAAGTCGTCGTAGGCTGTAACGGTGATGACCGGCGCAAAGACCTCTTCACGGTTCACCCGCATCTCGGGCGTGGTGCCCGCGAGGACCGTTGGAGAGAAGAGCGTTCCATCGGGGGGTTTTCCGCCTGCCAGGACCTCTGCACCCGATGAAACGGCCTCTTTTACGTTCCGGTACGCACGTTCTGCCGCCGCTGCAGTGATCATGGGCCCGAGGTCCGTCTTTTCGTCCGACGGGTCCCCGCATCGGAGGGCACCGACCCCTGATAGGATCATCTCGAGGGCTTCTTCATAGATGTCGCTGCAAAGGAGCACCCGCTGGACCGATATGCAGACCTGCCCGGCATTGGTAAAGCCGCCGGTCACGATGCGTTTCGCAGCATATGCAACATGTGCATCACCATGCACGATTGCCGCGGCGTTTCCGCCAAGTTCGAGGCATACCTTCTTCCTGCCCGCGATCTCCCGGAGGTGCCAGCCCACCTCGGGGCTCCCGGTGAACGAGAGGAGGGCTATCCGATCATCGGCGCAGAGAGGCTCGATCCTCTCTCCCGGGCACGGTAAAACGCTCAGTGCCTCAGGCGGGAATCCCGCATCCAGCACCATCTCTGCCAGGACCAGGGCCGACAGGGGAGTGGCCGTCGCAGGCTTCAGGATGATCGGATTGCCTGCCGCGATTGCCGGTCCAAGCTTGTGGCAGGCGAGGTTTAGGGGGAAGTTGAAGGGGACTATGCCGAGGACCGGGCCGACGGGAAACCTCCGGGTGATGGCGAACCTTCCCTCGCTGTCGGCCGACCAGTCAAGCGGGATCAGCTCGCCTCCAATCCGTCTCGCCTCTTCAGCGGAGACCTCAAGCGTCGAGACCGCCCGGGCAACTTCGCTCCTGGCAAACGAGATCGTCTTTCCCCCTTCAGCCACGAGGAGCCGGGCGAGCTCTTCCGACCTCTTCCTCACTTCGGCTGCAAGGCCTTCGAGGATCCGGGATCTCGCGTGCGAGGAGAGCCTGCGTGTGATCCCGAATCCGCGGACGGCCAGTTCTGCCGCGTCGTCAATGTCGGATCTCTTCGCCAGGCAGACACGGCCAACTGTTTCACCTGAATAAGGGCTATATACGTTCGCTATCTCGGGGCTCTGGCGCCGGTGCCCGCCCACCATGATTTCATACTCTTTCATCTCGATCTCCTGCTCTTTCCCCTGTACATCGCTGCTCTGGTCTTTTTTAAAACCGGGTACACCTTCATGACCGCGAGTCATGTTGCTCTGTTCATCTCCTTCTCATTTTACCCTTTCTGCAAGGGCGGAGTGCCCTTCATGTCAAAAACTACTTTGGCACAGGCGTGCAATATAACAGAACTTACGTTCATGCCCGCGTGCGGGAGAACCACCATCGGGGGATTCGGGTGAAAGAAGTCACCAGCAGCTACAATGCCAGCGAGATCGAGGAGACGATCCAGGAGTACTGGAAGAAAGAACAGGTATTTGAAAAAACGCGGGAATTACGCTCTTCCGCGGAAGATTTCTTCTTCGTGGACGGCCCCCCCTATACCACGGGTACTATTCACCTCGGAACAGCCTGGAACAAGATCATAAAGGACTCCGTGCTCCGGTACACGAGAATGTGCGGGAGGAATGTCATCGCCAGGGCAGGGTACGACATGCATGGACTGCCCATCGAGGTCCGGGTGGAGCAGGAACTCGGCTTTTCCTCGAAGAAGGATATCGAGACGTTTGGAATCGGAAAATTCATCGATAAATGCAGGGATTTTGCGGGGAAAAACAAGGACCTGATGAGCGAGCAGTTCAGGCGCCTCGGTGTCTGGATGGACTTTGATGACCCCTACCAGACCATCAACCCCGAGTACATCGAGGCGGCGTGGTGGACGCTCAAGCGGGCACACGAGGAGGGGAGGCTCGAGAAGGGGTACCGCGTCGTGAACTGGTGTCCCCGCTGTGCAACCGCAATCGCCGATGCCGAGGTGGAGTACTGGGACGAGACCGATCCCTCGATATATGTCAAGTTCCCGATCAACGACAGGGACGGGGAGTATCTCGTCATCTGGACGACCACCCCCTGGACACTCCCTGCAAACGTGGCCGTCGCAGTCCACCCCGATATCGTCTACGCACGGGTTGAAGCCAAAAAGAACAGTACATCTGAGATCCTCTGGATGGCGGAAGAACTGGTGGAACCCGTCCTCCGAAGCGGGCGGTACCAGGACTATTCCATACTCGAGAAGAGACCGGGAGAGGACATGACGGAATTCACCTACCGGTCACCGCTCGATAGTGTCGTTCCCCTCCAGCGTGAGATCTCGCACAGGGTGGTCACCGCGGACTTTGTGGCCCTCGAGAACACGGGACTGGTGCATATCGCCCCGGGACACGGGTGGGACGACTACCTCCTCGGGTGCAGCGAGGGCCTTGACATCGTCTGCCCTGTCGATCCCTGCGGGAACTTCACCGAAGACGCAGGGGTGCTCTCCGGCATGTTCATCAAGGCGGCAGATCCCGTGGTCCTCGAAGAACTCGGGGACCACCTCCTTGCCCGCGACTCCGTTGTTCACCGGTACGGGCACTGCTGGCGCTGCAAGACTCCGATCATCTTCCGGGCGACCGAACAGTGGTTCCTGAAGGCCTCTGAACTGAAGGACAGGATGCTTGAAGAGGTAAAAGAGGTCACCTGGTTCCCTGACTGGGCGGGAAGCGCCCGGTTCCATGACTGGATAAAGGAGGCGAGGGACTGGTGCATATCACGCCAGCGGTACTGGGGGATACCCATACCTATCTGGCAATGCCGCGCCTGCGGGGATACCCGGGTCTTTGGCACGATGCGTGAACTCGGGGAGGCGAGCGGCAGCACCCTGACCGACCCTCACCGGCCCTATGTCGACCAGGTCATGGTCCGGTGCCGGTGCGGAGGCGAGATGTACCGGGTCGAGGACATATTCGATGTCTGGTTCGATTCGGCGGTGGCGTCATGGGCAACCCTCCGGTTCCCCGGTCATCGCGAGGACTTCGACCGCCTCTGGCCGGCAGACTTCATCACCGAGGGGCAGGACCAGACACGCGGCTGGTTCTACTCGCAGCTCGGCGCAAGCACCATCGCGTTCGACCGCCCGCCCTACAGGAGCGTGCTCATGCACGGCTTTGCCCTCGACGCCGAGGGGCGCAAGATGAGCAAGAGTTTCGGAAACGTGGTCACACCCGAGGAGGTGATTGGCCAGATGGGGGTGGACGTGCTCCGTCTCTACGTCCTCTCGTCAAACGCCCCCTGGGATGATCTCAAGTTCAACTGGGACGGTGTCCGCACCGTCAACCGTGCAATCAATATCTTCTGGAACGTGTACCGGTTCCCCCTGCCCTACATGATCCTTGACGGCTTCTCTCCGCGGGCGGTTGACGGAAGGTGGGACGGATCATATATCGACAGCGTCTTTTCATCGCTCTGCTCCGAGGACCGCTGGATCATCTCGCGCCTGAACTCGATCGCCGCAGAGGTGGACGGATCGATGAGAGAGCGGCAGCTTCACCGGGCAACGAGATCGCTTGTCTCGTTCGTGCTCGAAGACCTCTCGAGATGGTACGTGCAGCTCGTCAGGCCCCGCATGTGGCTCGAGGGCGAGTCTGTCGAGAAGGAGCATGCCTGCGAGACCATCTATTACGTGATGCGCCGTACCTGCACGCTGCTCTCGCCCTTTGTCCCCCACATCACCGAAGAGATGTACAGGAACCTGCGGATCGCGGGCGACCCGGAGAGCGTCCACATGCTCGACTGGTTCGGGGGAGACTCCGCACTGACGGATCCAAAACTCGAGCAGGCGATGGAGTACGTCCGGTCCTTCGACGAGGCGCAGGCGAACGCCCGCCAGGCCGGCAAAAGAAAACTCCGGTGGCCGGTGGGTGAATGCGTGGTTTTGACCGAATCGGAAGAACTGGCAGCCGCGATCGAGGGATTGAATGATATATGCCGGGACAGGGCCAACGCGAGGACCGTGCGGGCAGTCACCGGGCACTGGGAGAAGATTGGTCTGAAGGCCGAACCCGTGATGAAGTCGCTTGGGCCGTCCTTTGGAAAGAGAGCCCCCAGGGTCAGGGAACTCATCCTCGCCGCCGATGGAAACACGCTCAAATCGGCGTTCGACAGGGGAGAGACGGTCCGCCTCGACGATGGAGAGGAGAGCTACGAGATATCCGCATCGCAGGTGGCCTTCTCCGAGGCCCTGCCTGAAACGGTCTTTTCTGCGCCGATGAACGGCGGCACCGTCTATGTCGACGTGACCCTGACCCCGGGGCTCGAGAGCGAGGGCTATGCCCGCGAGGTTATCCGCCGCATACAGGAGATGCGCAGGCAGCTCGACCTCAACGTGGAGGACTACATCAGGGCGGATGCCTGCATCAGTGACGGGAGGGTCAGCGCTCTCGTCGGGGAGATGTGGCGGGATGGAATACGGGAAGAGGTCAGGGCGAAAAGCCTCACGATCCGGTCACCAGGAGTTGATTCTCCCGAAAAAGAATGGGATCTCTCGACAGAATGGGAGATCGAAGGAATCCCGGTCACGATCTCGATCTCAAAGATCGAAGATTCCTGACAGCAGGGCCCGCCCCGCAGGGGAGCTGAAGAGGGGGAGATCCCTCCCGGTCACCACCGTGCTCCTCATCGTGTCGGTCACCGTCCCGAGCTTCGGGTTGAATCCCCTGATACTCTTTCTCTTCTTGTATACCAGGACGCCGCGTCGCTGCCATGCCGGAGTCTCTGCCAGGTTCACTCCGGCCCGAAACATCAGCTCGTGCATGTCCGGCGATGTCATGCCCTTCAACTGGTGGGCGGCTTCCCGCCGCGAGAGCCCCCTCTCGATCAGCAGGTTCTGGCAGTAGGAATTGATGTGGTTCCGCCATGCCTCGCTCTGGCGGTTGATGAGGTACTCGACGGCAAGCTCGGGGGTGATCTGGATGATCCGGGCATCAAACGATATGGGATGCTCTGATCCAAGCTCGATCGTGAGGCTGCTTGCGGCAAAGGATGCGGCGACAGCGTCTATCTTTTCGACCCGGCCTTTGAACGGCAGTTCGGTGCAGTAGAGGCTGATCTCGTCGGAGAAGGTGTATGCACATTCAGGGGAGAGCCCCGAGTCGGAAACGAGCCTCCGGGCAACAGACGCCATGGCCTCTGAAAACCGGGTATCAAACGGTTTTTCCAGTCCCCAGCACGTCGCGAGCCGGTGAAAGGAGCGACCGTCAAGGCGGATAAAAACAGGTGGTATGGTGATGAGATTGCTGAAAACTTCCCGGTTTTTCATGGTTTAAGCGATCTTTGTATCCGATCCGGGCCCTACTGATTACACATCGTCAAAATTTCCTGTCTTGAATGCCCCGGGCAGGTGGCGGATCAGCACGATGTCCCCGATGCTGCGGATGATGCGGAACGGGATCTTCAAACCCTTGTAATTCTTGATATCCACCAGTTCCTGGTTCAACTTGCCCACGACGAGTGATTCCATCTTTCTCCCCTCGATGTCAATCAGCACGTCCTCTACCTCTCCCACGAGGAGGCTCTTTTCCGTATAGACGCTCAGGCCAAACAACTCTGTAATCTGCGTTCTCATCGCAATCATGGAAGATATATACTATAATGGTTAAAAAAGATACTCTTTTTATGAACGGGTCGCTCAAAATCGGGTCCCTGTACGGAATTCCCATCCTCATCCACTGGACCCTCCTCCTCATCATCCCGATCTTCGCATGGATCATCGGGAGCCAGATCGAACTCACAAGCGACCTCCTTTCGAGTGTGTACCGGGTCAAAATCGACCAGACCCTGATAACTGCCGGGTACATGGAATTCATCCTCGGGGTGGTTGTCGCACTCGGCCTCTTCGCCGGCGTCCTGGTGCACGAGATGGCACACTCCATCGTGGCCCAGAAGAAAGGGATAAAGATCAACAGCATCACCCTGCTCATCTTCGGTGGTATCTCCTCCATGGAGGAGGGTATGCCCGATCCGGTCGTCGAGCTTCCGATGGCGCTTGTCGGCCCGCTGACAAGCCTGGCGGTGGGTTTGGCCTCGAGCGTGTTCGTGTATATCTCGCATCTCCTGATCTCCTCGCCTCCCCTTGCAGGAGTCCTCGTCTTTGTCTTCGGCTATCTCGGGATCCTGAACATATTCCTCTTCGCCTTCAACCTTCTGCCTGCGTTTCCCATGGACGGCGGGAGAGTCCTCCGGGCATTCCTCGCAAAGCGAATGCCGCTTCACAAGGCCACCCGGATAGCGGCGGACGTGGGCCGCATATTCGCGGTCATCTTCGGAATATTCGGCATATTCCTCTTCAACCCGATATTGATCCTCATCGCCTTCTTCATCTATATCGGGGCGAGCCAGGAATCGACGGTGGTAAAATACAGCTTCCTCCTGAAAGACGTCACGGTGGGGGACATGATGAGCACCGACGTGATGACCGTCGGGCCCGGGGAGCCGGTCCGGGAGGTGATTGACCGGATGTATGCGTCCAAGCACCTGGGATTCCCGGTGGTCCAGAACGACGTCCTGGTCGGGATCGTGACACTTGCCGATGTCCACAAGGTCCCCCCCATCGACAGGGAAGCGATGATCGTGAAGGACATCATGTCCCGGGAAGTGATCACGCTTCCACCGTCGGCGCCGGTCATCGAGGCACTCCGTATCATGTCGGTCAACAATATCGGGCGTATCCCCGTGGTCGACCAGGACCGCCTGGCAGGAATCGTGACCCGGACGGACATTCTCAAGGTTATCGAGTTAAAAGAGATCTGAAAACGAGAGGAGATCATCTATCGGCGTCTCACCCGCAACCGCCCTGAACTCCTCTATCCCGGAAAATGGCCGTTTTACTGCCATTTTTCCGGCCTTCTTCTTCCCGATTTCCGGTATCCACTTCAGAGCCGCGAGCGAGAGGTGGTTCACCTCGACAGGCACGGGGAGTGCGGTCACCGATCGTGGTCCGTGATCCACGACCACTGCATCGATACTGCTCCGCTGCTCCAGCCGGAGGGGAATCCCGACCAGCACGGGATATGATCCCATCTGCCGGCCGAATGAGAGGTCTCCACTCCTCTCGATTATCACGTCCGAAAGAACGGTCCCGACAGGGAACACCGACCTGATCATGGGCAGGTCGAAATGCGTGCGGGCGTACTCCTTGAAGGCCCGGAATTCCCTGTCATGCACACCCAGGAGGTTGTCCGAGTAGGCACGTGTGCCCTCGAACGGCATCAGCTGCCTGATGTTTACCCTGCGGACGAGCAGCCCCGATGAACGAACGCGGTCGAGAAAGTCCCGGTTGAGATCGAACGTCTTTTCGGTCTCGCCGGCAAGACCGATCACGAAGTTCAATCCCGGCAACAGTTCGGGGATACCGTCCCTCCGTGCTGCACCGACCCGGCAGACCAGCGAGATCGCCTCCATGACCTCGTCGGGCGTGGCCTTCAGGTTGTTGGCCTCTATCACCGCAGGGTCGGCACTCTCCATCCCGAATGCCGCGACGTCACCCGGCGTATGGTAGCGGACGATCTCCCCGAGCACCTCAACGCTCTTTTCCGGGTGGTGCACGATCGTGCCCGGGTTCACATTGTCGATGTGGAGCGTGCGGAGTCCTGGTGCCGCCCGGCGCACGGCAGAAAAGAGGCTCCTGATGCGGTCCGGGCGTGGCTCCGGGAACTCGCCCCCGGCTGCCTGGTAGGTGAGGATATCGGGTTGCCTTCCGAGACGGAAGTGCAATGCCCCGTGTTCATGGAGGGCCGTGACCTCTGCCCCGACCCCTTCGACCGACCTGTATGCAGGAGTCCCGTAGAACGGCTCGGTGCAGAACGAGCACCCCCCGGTCAGGGCCCTCGAGCAGCCCCGTGCAGTCTCCATCTCGCACATCAGGTGCGGATATGACGGATGTTTCCTGATAATCGCTGCACCGGCAACGCTCCACCGGTCGATGAGCCGGTAGTCGAGTGTGCCGGACGGGTCCCTCCCCCGCAGGTAGCTCTCGAGTGCGGCGGCCGGGGACCCCGTGAGCAGGTGGTCAAAGCCCGAAATTGCGGATTTCAGGGCATGCCTCCCGCCCTGCGGGGCATACCCAAATCCAATCGGGCCCCCGATAAGCCTGGTTTTTGCCCGGATCTGGCTACCTATCTGGCGGATCTCGGTCAGGGTCGCAGGGGTGCCCCCGAGGTATTTCCCTGGAACGGTCACACCCGCGATCATCACCACGACGGCGTCGCCGGGGATGGCGGACAGTGCCCGGGGATCCCGGCGGAGCTGGTCGATGGTGAGGTACCCTGGTTCGTACCCGTGCTCGTGTAAGACGCCTGCGACCGTCCTGATATAAGGCGAGATGTAGGGAGGCACGCCGAAACAGGCGGGCTCGTCGACGTACCCGTCGATGATGAGCGCTTCAGCACTCATATCCGAGGATTCCGAGGAGCTTCTCCGCCCAGGAGAGCTTCCCCCTCTTCATGGGGTCGACACGCGGATCATGGAGATCGAACCCGATTATGGTTATCGCTGATGCTCCGAGCGCATCCGCGGCAAACACGGCCCGGTCACCATCCGTGAACCCTCCGAAGTTGTGCACGTTCTCAAGCGGCCTGGCCTGGGTTGTCGCGACGACGGGGCCGGAAAATTGCGGGGTCCAGTATTTTACGAGAGGGATGTTGTCGCCGTGGGCATGTATCACCATGATGGTCCCTGACTCGTTCATCGCGATGAACTCGTCGGTCGCCCCGTCGAGGTCTGTAAAGACCGCGTCGGGCCTGATACCTGCGTCGAGAAGGACGAGCGCTGCGGCATCCGCCGCAAAAACGGGATGTTTCACCGCGGGGATATCGTCTGCGAGGCAGGGGGCGTTGCCGCAGACGGTCACGTCCCTCCCCTGGCAGAGATCGCGAAGCATCGGCAGGTCGTCCCGGGTCATGAGCGATGAGAGGATCTCTCCCGCCAGTTCGTCCATCTCCCGGTCGAACGCGAAATATTCAACTATTTCCAGGTAATACGGCTCCCATTCGTCAAAGTTCATCCTTTCCCTCGTTCTCAAGGCCAACGATGCTGGTAAACTTGTTCAGGAGGGGCTCCATGATCAGCGAGAGGAGTTCGTCCTTGTTCTTGACCCGCCTGAAATACGAGAGGGGTATGGTGGCCGCCGCCATGTTCGGGTGCCCTCCCGCATCCCCGATATCGCCGAAAGCCTCGTACAGGACGTTTCCGATATGGAGCCTGACGTCCCGGTTCCGGGCCGACAAAACGATCGCATCGTCGGTGATTCCATACACGAGCGCGGTATTGACCCCTTCCAGGGTGATGAGGAGATCGGCCGCCTGGGGAAGCGAGTCCCTGTTCCGCACGTAGCCCACGTTCGATATGAGGTACCCGCTGTGGATGCGCCTGCTCCGGATTGCGATTCCAAAGACGTCGAGCGTCTCCTGCGAGAGAGAGGGGGACGTGATCTGTTCCAGGAGTTCGCTGTCGGTGAGGGGCAGGAGGAAGGCGGCATTGTTCAGGTCCTGCGGGGTGACGTTCCGCCGGAAATCACGCGTATCCGACCTGATACCGTACAGGAGACCGGTGGCGAGGGGCCTGTCCACCGGGATGTCGAGTTCCTGCATGTACTGGGTGAGGATGCTCGCCGTGGCCCCGAGGCCGGGCCTGATATCGACAAATGCTGTTCCCGGGTCCGGGCCTGAGCCGTTCCCGTGGTGGTCGATGATGATATGGACCCGTGTCCTGGGAGAGAGGGTATTGTTCTGGCCCGGGCCCGGGGAGTCCACGAGGGCGAGGTAGGTGCAGTCCTGGATTATGGCCGGATCCATCTTCTCCATCCTGATCTCGAGGAGGTTTACCATGGTCCGGTTCTCCTGGTGGCCGATGACCCCGTCGTAGAATATCCTGCAGGTGAGTTTCTTCGGGTTTGCACTGGCTGCGATGGTCGCCAGTGCCATGGCGCTCGAGATCGCGTCCGGGTCAGGGTTCTTGTGGGTGATGATGGCCAGTGTGCCCTCCCAGCCTGAAAGCAGGGTGTGCAGACGCCGCGAGATGCGGTTCGCATGGAGCTTGTTGATCTGGTGGATGGCCGCACGGGCAACCACGTTTGGAGGATAGAGGACATAATCGGCACCGGATGAGCCAAGGACCCCCGCGCTTATCGGATCTGCCGCACGGGCAACCACGTGGACGCCGGAGAGGCGGTTTCGGATGGCTTTTATCGCCGCGAGGTTGGTGGCATGGTCGGAGGTGAGTACGAACGCTATCTCGAATACAGGGAGAGTCGCAAGAAGAGATTCGCTGGTAATATCGCCGGCCACCGCGTTGAAGTTCTGGTCGCGGAGTTCGCTGACCCGTGACTCTTCCCTGTCAACAACGAGAATGCTCCTGGTTTCCCCGACCAGTTCCTGGACAACATTGTACCCGGTGCTCCCGCACCCCAGCACCGCATATTTTACCCGTTCAGGGGGGTCTTTTGGCACCGCATCAACCATATCAGCATAAAATACCACGTATCAGGATATTAAGGTTACAACTGTTCCAATCTCCTGCTATTGCGCGGGTGAATTGAAATTCCGGCCGTCCTGTGCATTTTTTCGAAACATTTATACCGGCAGCGCGACCATTGATATAGGTCAATCTTTGAGGGCTTGTAGCTTAGTTTGGCAGAGCGACGGACTCTTAATCCGTAGGTCAGGGGTTCGAATCCCTTCAGGCCCGCTGTCTTCTTTCTCGTCTTTTTCAAATCCGATAATTCTTAGTCGAATTTTTCGAGACTTTATCTTATTTCAATCTTTTTCGCAAACCAAACAAAAAAAGATCAATGTTTGGAGGTCTTCTAAAAAATTTTAAATTTTTGTACTACCATCTACCCATTATTTGACCTTTTCGTCCATTCTTGGTCGTTTTTTGTCTTATACGCATGTATTTATGAGTTTTAGTATTGTGAATTCTCTTTGTAGCCATCAGAAGAACCTCCCACCAAAGTCCATATCGAAGAAATTGTTATTCGATGACTTTCGCCTTGTTTTCGAAATATTGTAACGGGGAGCTACACCAAAGAAATTTTCATCCTGGTGTTGGTGAATGGAACGAGTTTCCTCTCGATCAGCTCTTGTGCGCGTTCGTTTTGATGAAGAGGAATAATCATAGAACGCTTTTCCATCTCTTTCGTGTTCACGGAGACGGCGATCTAGATTATTTGTTATCCCATAATACACAGGCTCGCCGAACAATCCATAAAGAGTATAATTAACTGTATCACGGGGGTTTCTTTTTCCTTTTTTTCCCGTGCTTTTTGCCTTTCTCTTCATATTCATGCATCCTCCACATGAACACCAGGAAAGGCTACATCGAAAGCCACTTCTTTCTTTGGTAACTGTTCATAGAATTGGACTGCTTCATCGACGTTAACGGGTTTGATATGATCATGTTCCCCACGTCTTTTAGACTGATACTGAACGAAAAAATTTCCTTTCAGAGTTTTAAACAGAAAGGTATTCCTTCCATGTCGTTCCCAATTCCTACCGTCCCAATACGCATCAGATGCGATTAGACAGGCGGAATCCGTTTTATAGCGTTTTCCGCTGATTACTATGCTCATTGATTTAGGATACATCTCTGCCTCCATTGCCGGTCATACCGACTTTTGGGGGGACGGCCATGCCGTCTGTCACTGGTACTATGCCAGTTGACAAAGAGTGCATTATCATCAGATCTTATAAATATTTGCCTGAAATAAAAATCAATAGAATTTATGCGTTACAGAATTCCTCCATGCGGATGAAAATATAACTAAACTGAAGAGATTTATTATGCTCGACCCTTAATCCGTAGGTCAAGGGTTCACCCGCACACCCGGGCAGAGATCCGACGATGATGCATAATTTCTGGAATGCATGCAAAAATATCCACTTTTTTCAATGACCGGGATGGAACAAATCATTACATGCATCATTCTGCCGGAAACCAGACCGTCTCATCTCCCCCCTCATCCCATTTTGACGGTATCATTTGGGATATCCCCCTGACATTCATACAGTGAGAATCAGGGTAGTATTCCAAGGATTTATTTCCCGATCTTCACCAGCATCTCTTCAAGCGACGGGTAATGGGACTCTATCCGCTCGACCGTGCCACCCGCCGAGGTGATCGTGCGGGTGATATCGTTCATCTCCTCGATAGTCCCGCAGCGGACGTGATAGAAACCGGCCTCCACCATGTAATCCCGGATGCCTTCCAGCCGGGAGATATCCCGTATGGTAAAATAGACGCTGTAACTGACCGATCCAAACATCTCCCGCAGCTCCTGCATGCTCCCGATGGCGACCACCGTTCCACGGCGGAGGATCATCACCTGGTCGCAGATCGCCTCCACCTGGTACAGGTTGTGGGCAGAGAGGACGATCGTCTTTTCGCGGGCCTTCAATTCTCTCAGGTAATCGATGATATAGCGGGAGGTCATCGGGTCGAGGCCCGAGGTCGGCTCGTCGTAGACAAGGAAGGACGGGTCATGGATCAGCGACCGTGCAATCGCCACCTTGCGCCTCATGCCCTTCGAGAGCTCCCCGATCTTCTTCCCGTCCGGTTCGAGATCGAGTGATGAGAGGAGATCGCGACATCTCTCACGGATCAGATCGCGCTTCATGCCATAGATCTCCCCGAAAAAGGAGAGGTACGCATCCACTTTCATAGTCTCGTAGAGCCGTGACTCCTCGGGCAGGTACCCAAGCATCTCTTTCAATCCCACCGGATCTTTGACCACGTCGATCCCGTTGATGGAAAGCTCCCCGGACGTGGGGGTGATGAGACCCGAGAGAATCTTCAAAAGGGTTGTCTTTCCGGCACCGTTGTGCCCGATTACCCCGAAGATCTCTGACCGGTCAAACTCGAAACTGACCCGGTCTAGAGCGGGGATCGATCCATAATACTTTGTGAGGTCGCGGCCCGTGATCATGTCAAAAAATTCCGCAATTTACCCATTTCCTTGACCTGTACTGTATTATATGTGTTGAATCTAACATTAAAACGACAGGCAGAGGGGTTATTTGAACGTTTTCGCGAGTATTCTGACCATTGCCAGCTGGGAAGTCAGAAAGACCCTGGGCACGATGGGGAGGTCCGTGCTGCCACTTGCCGTGGTGCTTTTCCTCATTCTTATTGCGGTAACCGGGTTTACCTCACAGACCGGGCTCCACCTCCAGGACGGGATGTATATCGCCGGTGTCGACGACCCGGATCTCGCAGACGTCATTGGGTCGGATCCGCGGTTCCGCATCTACCAGGCAACGCCTGCAGCGCTGTACCGGGACAGGGAGTCTTACGACGTCATCATCGTCGGCGGGGATGTGTATGCCCCTGACACGGGCAAGGGGAGGGCTGCGGTAAAAGCGCTCCGCACAGATTATGATCGCTATAAAAACATCGTGTACAGCCAGCAGCAGGATCTCTTTGCCGCGTATCCGCTCTGGATCGACGTGCAGGACATAAAAAGCGAACTCGATTTTGTCGCCACACAGTCCGGCACCCGTGTCGCCGCCCCTTCCCGGTCACGATCTCCTCCTGTACCTGAAGGGCCCGTCGCCGAGATCGAAGCCCCCGATTCGGGGGTTGATATCCCCGTGGAAGACCTGCGTACCGGGCTGCTGGAGAGCCAGGATTCAGACTCGGAGATATACCGGTACACCGATGTCTTCGGCCAGGAGAGCCCGTTTGGGACGTTCAAGACGCCGCACCAGCTCTCGCCCCCTCTCCCCTTCGACTCCATCATCCTGATATTCGTATTCATCTTCCCGCTCTACTTCACCTCCCAGTTCTTCATGATGAGCGTGATGAACGAGAGGCTCGAACGCCGGGGCGAGATACTCCTCTCAACCCCGCTCTCTCCATGGACGATAATTGCCGGGAAAGCCCTGCCGTACTTCGCCGGGATGATCGCGATCACCCTCGTGCTCACCCTCTGGGTAGGACAGTCACTTTCGCTGCTCCTGCCCATCCTGCCCGTGATCCTCTTCTTCCTGGCAAGCGCCCTCATCATCGGGATGGTCTCCCGGTCGTTCAAGGAACTCTCCTTTATCTCGATCTTCTTCTCGACAGTTGCGACTTCGTACCTCTTCTTCCCGACCATTTTTGCCAACGTCCATGTCATAAGCCTCGTGTCGCCGCTGACACTGGTCATCCTGGAGATCCAGGGGGAGGCATTCACGGTCAGCCAGTACTTCTATTCCACGTCGCTCTTCTTCCTGACAAGCGCGGTCCTTCTCTACGTGGGCGTAAAAAACTTCAAGGAGGAGCGGCTCTTCTCCCATGCCGGCCTGCTGACACGGATCAGGGAGTTTGTCTCTGAAGGCGTATCACGAAGCCATCCATATATCTCGGTCTTTGCAATCACGGCACTCACGGTTCCCTTCGTCTTCATGGTCCAGATGATGCTGCTCGTGCTCTTCTTCAATCTCCCGATGCCGCTCTCCCTGGTTCTTTTGATCGTATCGGCCGCATTCGTGGAAGAGGTGGCAAAATCGATCGGGCTCTACACCCTCCTCTTCAACAGCGAACGGTTCGCCTCGTGGAAGACGGTCGCGATCATCTCCGCGGTGACAGCGGCAGGGTTTCTCTTTGCCGAGAAACTTCTCCTCTTCGTGACCCTGTCACAGATAACCGAGTCGGTCTTTGGCTCGGTCCTCTTCCTCTCACTGGGCGTCATCTGGATCCCGTTCCTCCTCCACTTCGCGACCGTCGCCCTGGTCGGGATTTCATTGAAGCTTCGCGGCCCCCAGGGCTACATTCCGGGCCTTGTTGCCGCGAGCGTGGTTCACTGTCTCTACAACCTCTACTTTATCAGGGGGTGGTTCGCATGAACGCACGCTTCATCGGCCTCATCATGAAAAAAGACCTTTCAGGGCTCTTGAATGAGAAGACCATCCTGCTCGCCATCCTCCTGCAGGTCTTCATCGCGATGTTCTCGTCGTTTTTGATGGTCGGGCTGACCACCATGTACGATCCCTCGGCGCTCCAGGGGTATTCCGGTGTCCGGTACGGCATCGGGTATGCCGGCAGCGAAGATTCCGGCCTCAAAACATATCTCTCCGAGAGCAGCCAGTTCCGGGTCTTTGACATGGAACTCTCTCCCGCCGTTGCTGCGTTGAAGGAGAGGAAGCTCTCGGCGGTGGTGTATGTCCCCCGGACCCCGCCGGACGGCGACGAGCCTGTAAAGATCACCCTGTACCTGGTACAAAACGACATCCAGTCTGCCATCGTGAACGTGAAGTTGAAGGAGATCTTTTTGGAGTACGAGGAAGAGCTCCGGTCGCTTCGTTCCGACCGGATCGAGCTTGTTCCCGTTGCACTGGAATTTCCCGGGGAACGGAGCGAGGGCTTCTACGAGTTCATTTACGGGCTCCTTATCCCGCTGCTCCTCTTCATGCCCGCGATCATCTCCTCTGCCCTGATCATCGATCTCATCACCGAAGAGTACCAGCGCCGGACCCTCGAGACGCTCGTATCGACGCCGATGGCGATCACCGATATCATCTGGGGCAAGATCCTCGCCTGCGAGGTGCTCGTGCCGATCCAGGCGGGTGCCTGGCTGGTGCTGCTCGGCCTGAACGGGATTGTTGTCTCCCACGTTTTGCCCGTGCTTCTCCAGGTATCTGCCTCCTCCATGGTCCTGATTCTTGTCGGGGCCCTGACAGCACTCTATTACCGCGAACGCTCCACGGCACAGTTCGTCTTTTCCACTGCCGTCGTCATCCTCATACTCCTGGCACTGGCATTCCCGAACAACCCCTTAAACCTCGTTGCCCTGCTTGCCACCGGGGCCCCTGCAGCCGGGAGCTATGCAGTGCTTGCAGGAATGATCGGCCTTGCCGTGCTGCTCGGGATACTTGTCACCAGCTATGCGAAACGCTCGGCAAAAAAGACCCTCTCATCGTAAAAATCCATCGCTTTTAAATGGCTATTCTGCCAGAATAGCCCCTGATCGTCCCCTTTTAGTGAATCGGGCCTGCAATGTATTTTCGGAAGATTGAAGTTTTGGGTTGTGTATTACCATATCAAGTGGGTGTGTGATGTTCTGTCCAAAATGTGGGAAGGATACCGAGCAATCCGGGAAATACTGCCAGTGGTGCGGCACAGAGCTGAAAGCCGCGCAGCCACGGCTGATCTTCCGGAAAAAAACCGGGGCCGTCAGCACTGAAAGGTTTGCCGGCCTGGCCGGGCGGTTCCTGGCCGCCATTGTCGATCTCCTGTTCCTGGTCTTCATCGACCTTGTCATGGTCGGGCTCGTCACAACGCTGGCATGGCTCTTTGCCCGGCCAAGCCCGGTATCGGAGGCGGTGATCATGCTGATGCAGTATTACTACCACGTTCCCCGGACAGACGGGTACGGCAACGTGGTCAATGCCGTCGTTCCGACCCAGATCCTGGTCGTCGCAGGGCTCCTTCTCGTCATCGTCCCCTGGCTGTACTTCGCATATCTCGAAAGTTCGAAGAACCAGGCCACGCTCGGCAAGATGGCGCTTCGGATCGCGGTAACCGATCTGCAGGGAAACCGGATCACCTTTGCGCGGGCGACACTGCGGTTCTTTGCAAAGATCGTATCGGTCCTGACGCTCTTTGTGGGCTTCATCATCATCGCGTTCACCCGGTACAAGCAGGGGCTTCATGACATGATTGCCGGTTGCCTGATGTTTTCCCAGAGATAGAAAGACAATATTTTTTGCTGCGGTTATCGTGGCCAGTCCCCTGATATCCGGTTTTCAGGAGATTATCGGATCCTCCATTGTCTGGAGATTATAAACAAAGAACGCTCGACAGCCACGCACCGGCCTTGCTGGAACTGGTGGCATCGTATGACGACCATATAAAAGTAAGAAACTAAACAATTTTTTATTTGTTCTGTATTATATTGTGAGAAAAGGAAAAACACGGAAGTTATACGATGAATTCTCGTACATGGCTTGTTGTGACCGTTGCAATTATTTGCATCATAGCGGTTTGTTCATTTTTTTACATGAAAACTTCAGGAACCGGGTTTTTTCCGTCTCTATCTGACGGTGCCGGGAATGGCACCCCGGACTCAGGGAATGCAACAACCCGGCCTGTTACCGGAAGACCATGCAGGACACACGAGGAATGGCATCGCAAAGCCGACGAGGTTGGAGCATGGATTATTGGTATACTCGTGGACCAGTCATTCTCTGATACAGAGATTATGTCAATCTTAAGCAGCTACGACATCCCGCCATCTTCCGATATCAGAATCTCTGAACCCAACTATATCGGCTATTATATCGAAATACCCGAACCGCAGTATCAACAGGTTCAGGAAATGATTGACGCCAATTACCCGTTAATAACTAATCCTACCTCCTCGTCGATGTTTATATTCACTGCTCCATCCACCAGGTACCGAAACGATTCCGTTATTTTTCCGGTTTTTGTTGCAGACAATTTTCGGATAAATGAATCTGTGAGTCTCAATGAATCGATAATCTACGAAGATTTGGTTGACCGGGGCTTTCCGGTGAAAAAATCAAAGGTTATTGAAATCGACCTGCGATTCACTCTTCCACCGCACGAACGAGAACTCTTGCTGAAGGAATTGTCCGCGGACGAGCGTATTCTATTCACCTACAAGATATATGTGGAGTCGGTACTTTGTTAGCAATGGGATCGTTTCCGGACTTAACAATGAAAGTTATTATAATTTCAGAAATATACGGATAGTTCAGATATCCCGATATTCCCGGGAACAAAACGTTCATCAACATCCAATTCCCGTCAGGTCCGGGCGGGTCTGAATAGTCCATAAGGATAAGCACTCGTTCGACCGAATTCCGTCACGCCAGGCCCTGTTCTTCTGTATCCTATCAATCAAACGAAACAAAGGGAATGAAAAAATCCCCCCGTCACTCTTCGTCGTCGTACTTCCCTTTCAGGCCGGCCCATCCCGTGAACCCGCAGTAAATGCATCCCACCCCTTCGCAATGGGGGCAGAGGCAGGCAGGGGGGGACACCTCTACTTCGCCTGTCTTGTCGCAATAGATGCAGCCTGCCCCTTCGCAGTGGCAGCATCTCACTTTCACGTATTTCTTCTCGTCCTTTGCCATTGTATTCCCTTCATCCTGGTTTTGAATCCCAAACGCGATAATGGTGTGTGAAACACTCCGCCGTTGTTTTTATCCCTTCCGCCCGAAGACCGCACCCAGATCTGCCTGCTGCACGCTCTCGGAATACCGGGCAAGGACTCCCGTGAGTTTTTTGGTCTTCGGACTCCATCCTGTCCGTCGGTTTTCAAGATCCTTCTCGTCGACGAGGAGGTCCACTGTTCCTGCGTGGAGATCGATCGCGATCCGGTCGCCCTCCCGGACAAGGCCGATGGGGCCGCCGACCGCCGCCTCGGGACAGACGTGCCCGATACAGGGGCCCCTCGTCCCCCCTGAGAACCGTCCGTCCGTCACAAGTGCAACCCGGGTAAATCCAAGCCCCATCAGGGCCGAAGTCGGCGAGAGCATCTCCGGCATGCCGGGTGCTCCGACAGGCCCTTCGTACCGGATGACGACGACATCGCCTTCGCGTATCCTGTTGGCCAGTATGGCCTTCATCGCCTCCTGCTCTCCGTCAAAGACCCGTGCAGGCCCCGTGTGCCGCCACATCTCTTCGACCACCGCGGCGGACTTGATGACGGCACCGCGTGGTGCAAGGCTCCCGGAGAGTATCCGCAGCCCCCCGGCCGGGTTGACCGGGTTGTCGGGCGGACATATGATGGAGACCTCGGGTATCTTCGCCCCGGCGGCCAGCTCCCGTATCCCACTGCCCGTGACGGTCATTTCGTCTTCCAGGTATGGAAGAAGCGTCTTTAAGACCGCAGGGATTCCGCCACTCCGGTACAGGGTCTCCATCGAATGCGGGCCGGACGGCTGCATGTGGCAGATGTGGGGGATCTCCATCGCTATCTGCCTGAAGTGATCGAGAGTGAGCGGGACTTCTGCCTCCATCGCGATCGCCATGAGGTGGAGGACGGTATTGGTTGATCCACCAAGCGCCATATCTACCCTGACGGCATTCGCAAGGCTCTTTTCCGTGATGATCTCCCTCGGCCGGAGCCCATCATTTACAAGCCCCATCACCCGTTCTCCCGTCATCCGTGCGATACGGAGTTTCTCGGCATTCACCGCAGGCACTGCGGCACACCCGGGAAGCGACATCCCCATGGCTTCAGTCATGCATGCCATGGTGTTGGCGGTGTACAACCCCTGGCAACTCCCGCAGCCGGGCATCGCGCAGGTCTCAAGCTCGCAGAGTTCCTCTTCAGTCATCTTTCCGGCGGCGACCCTGCCGACGCCTTCAAAGACATCGATGAGCGAGAGCTCTTTTCCCTCCAGGTAGCCGCACTGCATCGGCCCCCCCGTGACCATTATTGCGGGGATGTTGCAACGGGCGGCGGCCATCAGCATGCCGGGGACGATCTTGTCGCAGGTGCATACGAGCACCAGGCCGTCGAACCGGTGTGCCTCGACCATGAGTTCTATCGAGTCGGCGATATTCTCCCGGGACGGGAGGGAATAGCGCATTCCCTCGTGACCCATCGCGATACCGTCGCAGATGCCTATCACCCCGAACTCGAACGGGACACCCCCTGCAGCTGCGATGCCTTCCCGCACCTTCCGGGAGAGCATCTTCAGGTGAAAGTGGCCAGGCACTATGTCATTCCATGCATTCGCAATGCCGATGAAAGGCAGTTTCATCTCACCGGACGTCACACCCAGCGAGCGGAGCAGTGCTCGGTTTGGTGCCCGCTGGTATCCGGATTTTGCTTCGTCACTCCTCATGTCGATCTTACTGTAGTGCGTTATGCATAATCAATTGCCCTGTGGTATCCAGAAACCGGATACGGGAAGAATAGAACCGGTTTGTTTAATCTGCATCGGAGCAAAAAGAGATTTTAGGGGTGATGTGATATTCCAGTGAAGGTGACACAGGACTCGCTTGTACTGTCGCATTCGCTGGTGGTCGGGCTGATATGTTCCCGCTCTCTTGAAGAGTCCGGATCCCTCGTATCATCTGTACAGAGTGTCTTTTCCCGCATAGGCCACATTTTACACTCTACACCCCATACGCTGACCATTCTTGCAGGTGACAACCGGTGCCGGGAACTCGAGGTTCTCAACGAGATCGGGGTCTCGTCAGCAGAAAGCCCCCGGTACGAGAAGGTTATCCTGTACCTCCCGTCAGATCCCGATACCTACCTCCAGGGGATCAATGACGCCTCGCACCGCGAATGTTTCACCAGGTACAGCGGAAACGTGGACGAAGTCCGTACGATCTCCAGTCCAGAGAACGGGGGATTTGGCCTCTCAGGTTCGGATGAGGCGGTGATACGCGACTGCGACCTGCTCGTTCTCGCATCCAGGGGAAGACCCGAAGAGGATACGAGGACACTCGATATCCTTCGTTTTGCCCGCCTCGTCGGCAGATCGCTCTTCCACATCAACGCACGGAACGGCTCCGTCATCGAGATGCGGAACAACGACCGGTTCCTGGAGACCCTCGAGCATCTCAATACCTACAACCGGGAACGGCTCGACGAGGGTACCTTTGAGGATACACTCAGGATATACGCAAACATCATCACCAGGAAGGTGATACGGTCCGGGATCCCCCCTGACGTGATCCGGCCCCTGTGCGGTACCATCATGCCACATTTTGTCAGGGCTCACCGGCTCTCCTCGAGATACCAGGACCTGTACAAATCGGCGGGAAACCTGGTCTTCGCACTCTCGGCTCTTGCAGTGCTGACCATCACAGTACAGACACTCTTCTTCCCGTCGGCGACATGGCTCATCTGGCTCGAGGTGATCGAGATCGCCGTCATCCTCGCCCTCCTGGTCAGCAGCCGCCTCGGTGAATGGCACCGCAAATGGATCGACTACCGGTTCCTTGCAGAGAGGACGAGGGCGGCGTTCTTCCTCTGCATCATCTGCATCCACTGCGAAAAACCCCCTGAATCCGCATATATCAACCTCGGCCACAGGGAGAATGACTGGATGGACATCGCATTCGAAGGGATACTGCGGATGCGCCCGATGGAGTTCTGCCGTCTCGACATCCCGTTTTTGCCCCTCAAGAACTTCCTCCTGGACGCGTGGGTGGACAACCGGCTGGCATATTACTCCAGGTCAAGCGAGAAGAACTCGACCCGGTACAACCTGTTTGCATACCTGGGAGAGTCCATCTTCTTCATCACCCTGATACTGGCGGTGGCACACGCAACAGGCCACGAGTTCGAAGAGGCTCTCGGCATCCCGCTTCTCCCGCTCATCCTCGTGACACTGACCATCACGCTGCCTGCCGTCGGTGCGGCCCTCTCCGCCATCAGGGTCCAGAGGGAGTACCTCAAGAACTCGGAACGGTATGCCCATATCGTGCGTCACCTCTCGTCCGTGCGCAACCGGATCCATGCCTCGCGGGACTTGAAGACCCTCTGCGAGCTCCTCGAGGAGATGAACGAGGTCATCATGCAGGAACAGCAGGACTGGAGGATCACCTTCAGGTTCAGGGACATCGAGGCCTGAAAAAAGGGATTTTTTGTTCCGGCGATCCGCTCGTCAAGACTTTGTATATGCGGCCGCCGAGGAGACGAATGCCCGCGCAAACTCCGGGCTGAAGTACGCATGCGTGTAGGTCCCTGCCGCCTGGTGGACGTACAGCCCGTCGAGCCCTTCGCTGATACCTGACCCCCGGGCGAGTCGTATCGAGAAACGGGCGTCGTTTGTGCATTCCACGCACGAGTAATGGAACTCGTGCCCGAGGATCCGGGACCCGGGTCGGCCGAAGGACAGCCCGCCCGTCCACTCACCGTCCGAGTAGCCGAGGGCCTGGATCCGGCCGGTCATGCGGGCCCGTGCAGGGAGTATCCCTGCCATTCCGTACTCCCGGTCGGTCCTGATACTCTCCGCGAGGGCGAGAAGCCCGCCGCACTCGGCATAGATCGGCATCCCGTCGTCGGCCGCCTTCCGTGCGGCCGCTCCAAACGCCGACCTCTCGAGCCCTGCAGCATGGAGCTCGGGGTAGCCTCCGCCCAGGTAGAGGGCATCGATCTCCGGGAGCGGGTCGTGGATGGGACTGAAGGGGACAATCTCTGCCCCGGCAAGGGCAAGGCTGTCGAGGTTGTCCTGGTAGTAGAAACAGAAGGCTTCGTCACGTGCGACACCGATTCGCACCGATTCCGGCATGGCCTGGCGATCGGGGATATCCGGCAGGACGGGCGCCGCCCTGGCAGCCTCCAGCATGGCATCGAGGTCGCAGCTGTTCTCGATTAAATCGCCGATACACTGGCTCTTTTCGATCTCGTGTGCCATACGAAGACCGAGGTGCCGGCTTTCTATGGCGCACTCCTCGTCCCTTGGCACGAACCCGAAAGGCCTTGCGACGAGCGACTCCTCGATCATCTCCCGGTGGCGCGGGCTTCCCACCCGGTTGTAGATCACACCCGCGATCTCTGCTCCGTCTCCAAACTCGCAAAAGCCCCTGACGACCGCGTTTGCGCTCCGTGACATCCCCCGGACGTCGACGACGAGGGCGGCAGGAGCCTGCAATAACCGCATCACGTGTGCGGTGCTGGCATGGTCTGACCCCATCAGGCCGTCGTACATCCCCATGACGCCCTCGATCACGGCGATGTCCGCGCCCCGGCTCGCACGCACGAAGGACTCCACCACTCCGTCCCTGCCCATCATGAACGGGTCGAGGTTTCGGGAACTCCTCCCGCATATGGCGGTGTGGTGCGTCGGGTCGATGAAGTCCGGGCCGACCTTGAACGGCTGGACACGGAGTCCGCGGCGGGTGAGGGCATCCATGATACCCCGCGCTATGGTGGTCTTTCCGCAGCCGCTGTGGGTTCCGGCTATCACGATCCTCGGGATGTGCGGCACATTGATCACCTGATTACCATCGGCAACTCAGCCGATACCCCACTGGGAGAGCGTGGTCCTGGAAGGATCCACGTCTGCCCATTCCCAACCCAGGGCCTCGATTATTCGTGAGATCGGCTGCTTAATCGTCTTCTCGAGCATGAGTTCCCAGTCAACCTCGAACTCCGGAGGGACCTGGTCCGCATATTCAAAACAGACTACGTCGGTCTTCCTGTATTTCGATGTCACGTTTTTTATGTAGATCCTTTTCGGTTTGCTCCCCTTGACAAACTCCGCCCCCAGGTGCTCGTTTGCATACTTCGCACCCCGTACATGGGCGTCGTCGGTCTGGTAGTCATCCAGGTGTTTTCCGATTCCGCCGGGGATACCGATCTCGTCGAGGCTGAACCTTCCGGCCCGGTAATCCAGGATCACGTTCCCGAGATAGGCTTTCACGGAGTCGTAGCCCTCTCCCTTGAGGATCATCTCCATGACTCTCTTCTGGACGGTCTTTGTGATGGCAGGGTAATCGCTTCTCCGTATCTCGAAGCCGACCACGTCGACCTGGTCGACGACTGACCCCTCCTTCCAGACGAGGTGCCCTGCGTACCGTTTCTTTTTCCCTGCCTGGAAGAACCGCCGGTAGACCTTCTCGAACTTTATCGAGAAGTGATGAGTCTCTGCGTTGAGCTCCTTTCTGGCAAACTCCGCGTAGCTCTCGTTTACCGCTCTCTCGATCGTCCGGGCAATATCGACGGTCTCTTCCAGGGGGCCGGGAGGGAGCTTGATCATGCAGGAGTCGGTGTCACCGTAGATGACAGAGTAGCCCATCTCCTCGATGACCCGCCGGGTGTGCTCGATGATTGCACGGCCCACGGAGGTGATGGCAGACCCGATCTCGCGGTCGTACAGCCTGAACCGGGAATATCCGCTCACACCGTAGTAGGTGTTCATGATGACCTTGAGGACGTTCTGCTGCATGTCATAGAGGATGTACTCGTCAGAGCCGAACGGATGGCTGTCCCTCTCTCTCTTCTTCTGGTCACGTTCCCGGAGGAGTTCGCTTATGATGCTCCTCGTCAGGCCGTCGGGCTCCTTCTGAAACCTGATGCCGTTTGGAGCCCGTAACTCTCCCTCCGGGTCTTTTGTCTCGGGAGAGGCATTGATCGTCATCATCGCCATGGGGTACAGGGACTTCAGGTCCAGGACGACCACGTTCTCTCTCACTCCCCTGGAGGGTTCGAAGACCGTAGCGCCTTCGAACTCGTCGGCCTGGGCAAATCCCTTCGACGGCAGGACATACCTGCCATGCGCCTTCCGGAGGACGAAGATATCGATGATGTTGGAGGAGTTGAGCGTCCTGTCGAGCGGGCAGCCCACGTATCGTGCGATCTCGCGGTAGAACTCGATAATCCGGTTCTTCTGGTTTATCCCGACACAGAGCTGTACGTCCTTGAAGTTGTATTCCAGGAGCGTTACCGGATCTTTTCGCCACAGGTCGCTGATGGTCCCGCGGTAGCGGACCTTGGTATCCCCCAGTTCCTCCTCTGCGATCGAGTCCAGGCGGTAGGACTCCTTCTGGGTGGAGTGCATCTTCTTGTAGGCCGAGAGGAGGTCGAAGAGCGCCCTCCCGCGCAGGGTGTTTCTCTCAGTCTGACCTTCCAGCCTTGAAAGCCCCGTCACCTGCATCCCGAGGTATTCCATCCTCCTCCGCAGGTATGGCATATCGAACTCGAGGAAGTTCCAGCCGGAGAGGATATCGGGATCACTCCCGCCGATATAGTCTGCAAATCCCTTCAGCATCTCCTTCTCGGAGCCAAACGTCAGGATTTTATGGCGGTCCCGGGCAAAACATCCGTTCTCCCGTGCCTGCTGCATGGAGATCGCCTGGACTGCGGAATCTGTCGTCCCCGGAAAATGGACAAATGTCGTGTAGTCGTCATCGAACGAGTCATGGCAGGTGAGACAGATGATCGCGTCGCGTTCGGGTTCCGGAAACCCCCTGTGATCCTCGCACTCGATGTCGACCATGCACACCCTGGCAGGCACATTGACGCCTGCGGGTGCAAGTTCCGTGTAACCGGCAACATCCCCTGGTGCCCTGACTCCCCCGGTCAGCCCGGTATCTATCATGAACCGGGTGGTGAACGGGATATCGGCCTCGAAGTGGCGGTAGTTGTCACGGACTTCGCGGACGTCTGTCGGCCGTTTCGTATACAGCCTCCGTAACGGCTCGCCGCGGATGGATGTGTAGAGTCTTCCCTGCTCGACGGTCACCCGGGAGGAGTTGTCCTTTCCGTCAACCATGCCGGCAGGTGCATAAAAGTAGGGCTGGAAGCCGCATACCTGGAGGTGGACTGCCACCCTGTCCGCACCTCTTCCGAATATGTGGATGAGCGGACCCTCTGGGGTATTGGAATACTCCACCTGGTTTATCGCAAGATCCACCGGACCCCTCCGGGTATCTTTCTCTCTCTCTTCCATGCCGGCTTTCAGGTCTCCTTCACTGTTTTTTCAGACGCCGAGGGCATTGCAGATCCCTGTTACATACGCGCCCGCATCATCCATGTGGCGGCGTTCCCATTCGTCAAGCTCCCACTCCTCGATCCCGAGGATTCCCTCCCTGCCGATCCGGGCAGGGACCCCGAGAGAACAGCGGGAGAGTCCATACTCCCCGTCAAGGACGCAGGAGCAGCCGATAGTCTTTCCCGCGTCGCTGACCACAGCCCTGATGAGAGAGGCGATATGCCAGGACGGGCCAAAGACCGTGCCCCCCTTGCCCTTTATCACTTCCATGCTGGCACCCCGGAGGCGGTCCAGGACTGCGTCCCGGGTCTCTTCGGGGGCAGAACCATCCAGTGGCGAGAAGAGCGGGACCTGGTGTTCGCCATGCTCTCCGAGGACCCACGGTGTACCGGAAAGGCCGTACTCTCCCATGATGAGCCCGAACCTGGCTCCATCGATCTGCCCGCCGAACCCGATGCACTGGCGGGGTTCAAGACCGATCTTTTTGTACAGGTAATAGTTGTTCTCGTCCATCGGGTTGGTGACCGTGATGAGGACGCCTCCAAAACCGCGCAGTGCGCTGCTGCATTGCGTGGCAACGGGCAGGTTGGCGTTCAAAAGATCTGTCCGCGACTTGATATTCTGGTTGCGGGGGAGACCTGCGGAGAAGACACAGACGTCGGCGTCCTTCACGAGCCGGTGATCTGTCGATATCGCGACGTCTATTCCGGTATGCTGGAGATCGAGGAGCTGGGCGCGGAGGAACTCGGCGGCTGCATCGTAGATGATCAGTTCGTCCGCAAGTCCGAGCAGGGAGGACAAAAATGCGACCTCCCCGCCAATCTTTCCGACACCCAGCACCGCTAGGGTTGTCATAGCTCTACTATTGGCGGCCCCAGAATAAATAATTACAATTACACAGATCTTACTTCTAATGCTGAAACTTTCGCCCGGTATAGTTGATACAGGCGGGGTATCCTTGAAAAACCATCTTATCCTTGCTGCGGGAATACTGGGGACGACCGGCTCCTCGCTCGCACGCATCCTCGCGGCCGGGGCGGGGGGTGTAGTCACGAAATCCATCGGTCCTGCTCCAAAAGACGGCCATCCGGGACCGTGCCTGGTCGAGCTCGAAGACGGTCTCCTCAACGCGATGGGCCTGCCCAATCCGTCGAAGGAGTTCGTTGACGAGCTTGCTGCGGTCAGGGGCGAACCCGTCATCGCGAGTATCTTCGGCGGGAACCCGGAAGAATTCAGGCGCGTGGCGGGATGGTTCACCGGAAAGGTTTCAGGGGTGGAGCTGAACGTGAGCTGCCCTCACGCCGAGGGCTACGGTGCGGCACTCGGCACGGACCCTGACCTGGTCGGGGCATGCACACGAGCGGTTGCGGACCTTGGAATGCCTGTCTGGGTGAAACTGACCCCGAACGTGACCGACATCACCGAGTGCGGGCTTGCCGCGGAGCGGGCCGGAGCATCGGCCATCGTTGCGATAAACACCGTGAAGGCGATGCGGATATCCACCGACCTGAAAAGGCCCGTGCTTGGGAACCGGTACGGCGGGCTCTCCGGCCCTGCAATCTTCCCTGTCGCCGTGCGATGCGTCTACGAACTCTTCGAGGCCTGTTCCATACCCATAATCGGGTGCGGGGGTGTATCCTCAAAAAACGATGTCCTCGAGATGATGATGGCGGGGGCGTCAGCGGTGGAGATCGGCACCGCTGTGTACCGGGACACTGCCGTGTTCTCACGTATAGCAGGTGAACTGTATGACGAACGTGGAGAGAGCCCGGAAGATATCGTGGGGTGTGCACATGCCTGAAGGCCTTCCCGTGATAGTCACGATCAACAGGGTTGTCGAGGAGACTCCGTCCATCCGTACATTCTATTTTGACAGGGAGTTTCTCTTCAACCCGGGCCAGTTCGTCATGGTCTGGGTCCCGGGTGTGGACGAGATTCCCATGGCCCTCTCCGCCCCTGACTCGATAACGGTCCAGAGGGTGGGGGATGCGACCTCGGCACTCTTCGCGCTCGGGCCAGGGGATCGGATCGGCATCAGGGGGCCGTTTGGGAACGGTTTTCCCGGGGGGGGACGTGTCCTGGCCGTGGCGGGCGGTCTTGGTGCAGCTCCCCTGCTTCCGCTTGCAATGAAGGGTCGTGCCGTGGCCTTTCTCCTTGGCGCACGGACACGGTCCGAGCTGCTCTTTCCCGAAATCCTCAGAGACTGCTGCCCCCTCCTGATCGCCACAGATGACGGGTCATTCGGCCATCACGGGTTTGTGATCGATTTATTGAAACAGGTCGATCCCGCTGCTGCCGATGCAATCTGTGTCTGCGGACCGGAACGGATGATGGTTGCTGTCTTTGAGATCCTGAAGGAAGAGAGGATGCTCGAGCGCTCGTATTTCAGCCTCCACCGGTACATGAAATGCGGAATTGGAGTCTGTGGTTCATGCTGCATGGATCCCGGGGGCTTGCGGGTATGCAGGGATGGCCCTGTATTCAGGGGTGACCATATTGAGGGATGCGAATTCGGAAAATATGCGCGTGATGCAAGTGGAAGACGGCAAAAGGTTTGATTTTATATGCCCGGGACCAAAACAGGCATGCTGATCCCCCTTCAAATCCGTTTATTGCCGTAAAAACAGGAAAATCGCTATCAAGACTTCAAATTCATTTAGAAAATTATTAATAAGACCAGAAAGGATTTTAATTTTGAACCTATACGAGAAGTGAGTTTGGGTTACAGGTATAGGTAGGACATTTCAGAGAGGTGTGTAAAAAATGGTATTTCATCCCCCAGTCGCAATCGTCGCGAAAGCTGGCGATGCTGGGAAGTACAAGGTAGGGCTTCCAGCCTGGAACATGCTCCTGCGTGGTTTCATGGCCGGTGCATACATCGCAATCGGTGGTGCCCTCGCAACAGTCTGTGCAACCGGAGTGGCCGGTTGGGCAGGAGCAGGTATGGCTAAGCTCATTCTTGGAGCTGTGTTCCCTGTTGGGCTTATTATCATCATCCTTACCGGTGCAGAACTCTTCACTGGTGACGCGATGCTCGCCCCCATGGCTGCGTTTATCCACAAAGTAAGTTGGGCCCAGGTACTCAACCTGTGGGTATGGGTATATATCGGAAACCTGATCGGTTCGATCGTGTATGCCTACATCATGGCCTACGGCCCCCTCACCGGCTGGAGCGCCGCCGGCGTGGCATCTGTGAACGCATTCGGACTGAATGCGGTAAGTATTGCAATAGGAAAAGTCAGTTATGTGGGAATGGCTGCACAGTGGTCAGCATTCCTCAAGGCCATCGGTTGTAACTGGCTCGTCAACCTGGCTGTCCTGCTGGGTATCTGTGCAGATGACCTGATAGGGAAGTTCTTCGGCATCTGGTTCCCGATCATGGCTTTCGTCGCTACCGGGTTCGAGCACTGTGTCGCAAACATGTACTTCATCCCAGCGGGTCTCATGACTGCGCCATTCCTGTCCGCGGACCAGATTGCAACGATAGGAGCGGCAAAAGTCGCAAGCCTGACCTGGGTGACATTCATCACGAACAATCTTATCGTGGTCACCATCGGTAACATCGTCGGCGGTCTGTTATTCGTCGGTGTCATCTACTGGGTCGCATTCCGGAAAGAGATTGCCGCACTCAAGTAAGTCGGGACCGGATGAAAATAAGAGAGACAAACGTGAAGGTATCGATCATCGCGGTTGCGGTGGTCATATTCTTCGCAATTCTTTTAGGTGTTGCTGTTATCCTCACAGGGGATTTTTCGATTCTCTATTGGGGTATACCTTCCCTGCTGATCCTGGTGCTTATCCCGATAGGACTGAACTATCTCTCCCAGTCACAGTATGCCGAACTTGAACCGGTGTATGCGAAGGAGGCAAAGACCGTCAGGATACGGCTCATCAACCTGGGCATGATCGGACAGCCCGTCCGGATCGAGGGTGTGGTCGAGCGGGTCTACTTCCAGTTCCTGAACAGGCCGCAGTTTGTCGTGGCCGACAGGAGCGGTGAGATCTCGGTGAAGATGTTCACCAGCCCCCAGGAGAAGATAAGGAAAGGCGATGTTGTAGAGGTGCTTGGCCTTGTGATCAAGCGCTACTTCTTCGGCGGTGATGCAGTGATCAACTGCGTGTCGATCAAGACGATCGACAAGACGATCGAAGCGCGAAAGAAGGAACAGAAGGAGAAGAAGTAAGAGGCCGTCATAGATACGGCCCTGCTGCACTTTTCCCTGGTTTTATTCCTGTTTTTTTAGATATCCCCGATTCTTCCCCTTCCGGGTCCGGACAATGGTTGATCGTCAGGATTTACCCAAATCAGGCCCTGTCCGGGAAGAGATCGGGCCTCAATCACGACAGTTTTCGCGGGAGAAGAACGGCTACTCCATCAACCTGACCTCACAGTAATTCAAAAAGACCCATTTCCTGCTCTTCTCATACCAGTTAAAACTCCCGATAAGCTATCTTATAGTCTGGCCACCATACTGATATGGTGATTTGGTGTCAAAACGGGCTGTTGACACGGTATTCGAGGCCCTGTTCACCCTGACCGATATCAGGATGATGCTTCGGGATACCGCTCCACAACACAGGCTGGATGACGACGAGAAGGAGGCGGCGGACGCGATGCTCCGGTCGCTTGAGGGGAATATCAGGACCCTCAGAGAGGAGCTGATCGGGTGAGGTGCACGTCAGAGATAGATGTACGTGACGTGGACGAGTCCTGCATCAATATCGATCCCATCCAGGTCGGAGGAAGGCTGACCGCCGACGCGATGAAGGCGGTCATCGCCTACGGCGACGGCTACTCTGTCTGTGACCACTGCAGGAAACCGTTCCGTCTCGACTTCATACAAAAACCCCCAATCCAGCAGTTCCACAAGGAACTCGCTGCTTTTGTGAACATGGACGAAGCACGGGTCGTTCCTGGTGCACGGCGGGGCTTCCAGGCGGTTGCCGGGACATACGTGCAGAAGGGAGACCCGGTCCTTATCACGGCACTCTCCCATTACACTGAGGTCCTGGCAGTCGAGAATAACGGCGGAATAATCCGCGAGATCCCTGCGGATGACGGGAAGACCATCACCACCGATTCTGCCGCGGAGACGATCGAGACGGTCTCCCGCGAGTTTTGCAGGCCTCCAGTCCTCCTCTTCCTCGACCATTTCGACTACCAGTACGGAAACGAGCATGATGTCAGGGGGATCATCCGCGTCGCCCGCCAGCATGATATCCCGGTGGTATACAACGGCGCCTATACCGTGGGTATCATGGAGGTCGACGGGAAGGGGCTCGGGGCCGATTTCGTGGTGGGCTCCGGGCACAAGAGCATGGCGGCACCGGCCCCGTCAGGCATGCTCGCGGCGACGACCGAGAGGGCAGCCGAGGTCTTTCGCACCACAGAAGCCCGGACCGACCTGACCGGCAGGACATTCGGGATAAAGGAGGTCGAGATGATGGGGTGCACCCTGATGGGAGTGACACTTGTCGGGATGATGGCGTCCTTTCCCCACGTCCGGGAGAGGGTGAAACACTGGGACGAACACCTGTCCCGCGGACGAAAGGTGGTCGAATCCCTGGAACGCATTGTGGGAACCAGGATACAAAGCGAGATGCCCAGGAATCACACCCTGACCCGGGTCGACACGATACAGTCCTTCGACAAGGTCGCGAACACACATAAGAAGAAGGGGTTCTTCTTCTCAAGCGAACTCAAGGCTCGCGGCATCGCGGGCATCATCCCGGGTGCGACGAAAGTCTGGAAGTTCAACACCTACGGCCTCTCTGCCGCCCAGTCTGACTACCTGGCAGAGACATTTCTCGGAATTGCAGAAAAATACGGGCTCGATATCCAATAATTACCCTTTTTTGTGCTGCGGGGTTTTCATTCCAATCCCTTTTTTTGGCTCTTTTCTCCCTGGTGTGGATAAGATTGATGAACAGGATACATTTTGTGGGGGCTATCCGCTCCCACATCCCCATATGCGATGCCTGGACCGCCGCCCTCGACCCGGGGTGACCTGTGGTCACCTTCAGATTTTGAGCAATCGGGTATGAGGTATGTGAGGACGCCCCGGCGGCGGTGGAAGTGACTGGATCTTTATGTAGATGAAAAACTCTGATTTGGTCCCCTCACACAAAACAGCACGGAAGCTTTTTTTTCGTCCCCGGATGGAATCACAAACTCCTGCCCATCCCTAAGAACCGTTCCACCAGCCACTCGTTCCTCACCTCGGGATGGAACATGATGCCATAAACCGCCTTTTTGCGGTGCCGGATCGCCTGGACACAGGTGCCTGAAACCGCGAGCGCCCAAAACCCGGGAGGCGGCGTGCATGCGAGGGTGTGGAGTTCGTATGCCTGGAAGCAGTCTTTTCCGGCAAAGAGCGGGTCCGGGCGGACTACTTCGATATCGGTCATTCCGATCTCGCACCCTGCCTCCGTCTCTCCTCCGTGCACCGTTGATATGACCTGCATACCCGCACAGATACCAAGCACCGGCACGGGTGCTTCAGGCAGCCAGCAGAAGAGTTCCGGCCGGCCCAGGTACCGGGTATCTTTGAGTGCCGTGCCGCACAGGATGACCGCATCGGTACCGGGCGGGAGACCGGTTCCCACCCCGGTATAATGCACGATCTTCGCTTCTTCGCCGGCCTTCCTGACGATTGCGGCTACCGGGTATGCGAACTCTTCCAGCGCAAGTGAACCGGGCCGGTACGAGAGATCCAGGCAGAGGATCATCTCTCCTCCAGTTCCGCTTCCTCGATCATGTAGACTCCCCGAAAATTTTTGTATTTCACAGAGGCCTTCCGGACAGCGATCCTCCTTTCAAAAAACGGTGCGTCAAGTGCGAAGGTCTCGAATTCCCCGCCTTCTCCGGTCAGGGTGATACGGTAGCGTTCTGCGATGGCTTTGAGTTGTGCGATCATAAGGCCGTCGATACGCCTTCCAAGCCAGCTCTCGTCGAACGGCTCTGAAAACACGCCCGTGATGATGATGGAGAATCCCTCCCTGACAAGACTCGCCATGTATCCTTCCTGGTCCGTGTACCAGAGGGGATTGAAACACCAGAGGTCCATATCGCGGCATATCTGCTGCAGCCGGCTCGCCTGGTAGACCGACAGGATTGCGCCGGAGACCACCCCTTCGATCCCGTACCGTTCCCGGGCGCATTCGAGGGCGTCTCGTAAATCCTGCAGTTCTTTCTCCTTCTCCCCCGCGGTCTCGACGCAGACAAGCGGGAGCCCTGCCGCCTCTGCCTGCAGCGCCACGAGCGGGACATTCGGGGTATGGAACATGTAGCTCTCCTCGTTTCGTGAGACCACAGAGATAAAACAGGCAACCTCCTCCTTCTGCATCGCACGATACGCCGCATAGATCGAGTCTTTTCCCCCGGAGCAGAGGACCCCGAGCTTCACCATACCACCATTTCACTGACTTCTGGGGCCTGTCCCGTATTCAATGTGGCGCTTTCGGAGTTCCTCGAAAAGGCCTATATACCACCTGTTCGTATTCCCATACTGGTAAGGCAGTCCGGTGCGTGGGTACCGGTGTCGCCGGGATGTGATATGTATGGCAGAAATTCCGATATCGTCTGATGCGTTTGCAGAGGGAGAGAGAATACCGGTACAGTACAGCTGCGGCGGGGAGAATATCTCGCCCCCCCTCTCGTGGGGCGATCCTCCGGCAGGAACAGAGAGCCTCGCCGTGATCTGCGACGACCCCGATGCCCCGGGCGGGCTCTTCACCCACTGGGTGCTCGTGAATATCCCCCCCGACAGCCGGGGTCTCCCCGGGGGAGTGAAGAGAGCTCCACTCCTGGATGACGGTAGCATTCACGGTGCGAACAGCTACGGCAAACTGGAATATTCCGGCCCATGCCCCCCGCCGGGAAGACCGCACCGGTACTACTTCCATATCTATGCCCTCGACATCCCGCTGAAACTCCGGTCTCCCGCAGACAGGAGGGCCGTGGAGAATGCGATGAAGGGCCATATCCTGGCCGAAGGGTCATGCATGGGGATCTTTTCGAGATGAGCGGGGAGGAACACCGGACCCTGTCCCGGACCTCCGTCCATGTGCGCCAATTCACGAACGACTTCGGGGCAATCTCAAGCACCCCTGCAAGAGAACGGAGAACCCTGTCCAATCGAGATCCTGGCAGCCCTCACATCCCCCATGCAGACGGTGGGAAGTACACCCGGTTTAGCCGTAATTTTCCGGAAACGATCCGGAGACATGCATGAAGGGGGCGTGATCGAGCCGCCGCGTGTCGGGAGGCAGGCGATCCGGAGTGCTTCAGAGAGAACGGCATTCCCGTTCAGGCCAGGCGATACGATGCTTTCAGTCGGCCGCCCCGGTGAACCCACGTCCAGGGCAGTTTTTGTTTCTGCTCCCGCATCTTCTCAAAAAAAAGGTGTTTGCGACCTAGAAGTATGATCCGCCTTTCTCGAAGGCCTCTCTTCTCTGCCGGGCCATCCTGTACAGTTCGTCCTCGACGGCTTTCTCCCCGAGAACATACCCCTTCCACATATCCGTATACGGCTCTTCGGGAACGACAATAATCCCTCTGTTCTCCGAAACCCGGTCGAGGATCAGCGATGCCGCCTTGTCGGCAGGATATGCATCGTCCGGAATCCTGAGCTCCCCGCGGGCCTCGCCGTCGATGCCCTTGTTGAATATAGGGGTCGCGATGTTTGCAGGACAGATGGTCGAGAACCTCAGCCCTTTTTCAGCATACTCGTACTTCAGGCACTCGGTCAGGCCGGTGACACCATATTTCGTGAGGGAATAGAGCGCCTGGAAGGGAGGGGGAACGATTCCGGCGATCGATGATGTGTTCACGATATGGCCTGATCCCTGCTCGAGCATCAGTGGAACTGCGGCGGAGACACCGTAGATGACACTCCATATGTTTGTATCGATGATCTTTTTCCAGTCGTCTATGGTCGCCTTCTCGAAAGGAATCGTCCCGCCTACCCCGGCGTTGTTGAAGAGAAGATCGATCCTTTTGGCTTCAGCCGCAACGTGCCCTATTCCCTTCCTGACTTCTTCCTCCCTGCTGACATCCATTACGAGTCTCCGTACAGCGTCCTTATATGAAGAAAAATCCTCTGCAGCCTTCGCAATTTTGTCGGGGTTCCTTCCGGCCATGTAAACGACGGCCCCCCTCTTCAGGAGCTCTTCTGTTATTGCATATCCTATGCCTGAATTTGCACCGGTAACGATGCAGATCCTGTCACGGTAATAATCTGGATCTATCATAATTTCACCTGTTTTTCACACGTTTCATCTTCTTTTCAGCCTCCTCGCAGTTTTGTGTGGGGAGACTGAATCGAATTGGTATCTTCATGCCAGTTCAGTCACCAACAACCGCCGCCGGGGCGTGCTCACAGAACTCAATACCTGATTGCTCAAATTTTGATCGTGAATCAGCCTCGCGTTATTATTTCGTGCGGCGGTGTGGCATCGCACGTAGGGGTGTGGGGGCGGATAGCCCCCACAACATGTATCCGGTCCATCAATCCTGTCCACACCAGGTTCCTGCACGTGGGGTCGCGATGAGAGTCATGTGATTTTTTTTCGTCACTCTCTCCTCTTACTCAATTACCCGTGCTCCCATCGCATGAAGGAAGGTCTGGCCCTCGAACATGATCGACTGTCCAATTTTTTCGACAGGCAGTGCGGCAAGACTGTTTACAATGTAGTACTGGACTGGATTCTGCATCGGGGATAAGGTGGTCCATTTCAGGTTTCCCTTTCCGGCCACGGCACGCCCGACCTTCATGCCCTGCGGGTATAAAACGAACTGGCTCAGCTCGGCACCCGGCGCCCCGACCTTTGGGATATATCTCCACCCGATGGTATTCACAGAGGAGAAGCGGGATCGTATCTCATCAAGACCTGCACCGGTAATCTCCACTTCTTCCTCAAATTCCAGGTTCAGGAATGTGCTCCCTTCGTAGCTGGCGTTTGTCATGTAATGCGGCTTTCGTATGTGCAGATCCTCGATATCAGCATAGATCTTGGGAATCCCAGTCTGTTCGCGCCCGCCGAGGATCGGTGCGGTCTTGTTCTCCCACACAACAAGCGTGTAAGATCCCTCGATGTCGTCCTTCTTGCCGCAGAAGCGGACAGGGGACGCGACATTGAAGAGGTTGTACTGCCCCCCCTGCATCCAGTCGATCTCGGTGAATTTACTGTATATTACCTGTATCTCAGGAGATATCAGTTCAAATCCTTCAGGAATAAACTGTTCCAGGAGGTTTTTGTCGGTCTCGTAGCTCATCGCAATCGTGGTCGTTCTCTGGCTGACGACCCTGTCCGGATCGAACCGGCCGCCACCGAAATGAACGGGCATCAGGTATGTGCAGTCGTCCTGTAGCCGAAACATACAATTTCTATGCTTTTTTGTGTAGAAAAAGCCAACTCTTTTCTTGTGAAATCTTCTTCCGGAAGACACGATCTCGTAGATGGCCATTCGCCTGCTGATGGCGAAACGAGACGATCGGGGAACAATAAATCACAATTATAACTCTTTAATCAAAATAAAGATAGATAATGCTTCAAAGGGCAAAATGCACGGGAGTCGGCAGTGATGGACACTGACACTGAGGCCAGGGGCGATGCAGGAATAAAGAAGGAATTTTTCGGGGAGCTCTCTTTTGAAGTGGTAATCCTCTTCGTCTTCGGAATTTTTATGGTGACCTTCGGCGCCCTTCTCTTCAAGATCCACACAGGTGTTCTGCCGTACACCCCTGATAGCACATACGGCCTCTTTCTTGTCATTGTCTCGCTCCAGATCATCGCACTCGGAAGAACGCCTTTCGGTGACCTGGGCAGGTCATGGATAGTTATCCTCATCGGTATATGCACCACAGCCGTCGGAATGGCGGCATGCTTCATCCCCGGTTACCTCTCGGATCTCGTGAGGATCCTCGTGGGATTCATGCTCCTCGCCGGCGGAGTTTCGCTCTTCCTCCAGCTCGTCTTCTCGGAAAACAAGGCGAAGAAGTGGCTGGCAGTCCCGGGGATTCTCCGGCATCTGACCCTTGCATGTGCATTCGTATACATCATATCGACAATACTCGGGGCCATAACACTTCTTCCCGCAATAATACCTGATACGCTTACCGCGGCAATTCTCCTGGTCTACGGCGCATGCATCTTCTATCTTTCATTCAGCCTCCACAGGACAAATATCACGTATCCGGAGGAAGAGGAGAAGAGACTGCCCGGATCACCGGAGAAGAGATCACGGTTGTTCTCGGGGGCAGATATTTCCCTCCAGGTTGCAATCATCATTCCTGTCGGCTTCCTGCTCCTGTTGCTCGGATTTCTGCTCATCCCGGTCAACCTGGGAATGATCCCTTTCTCACCAGACGGCCAGCTTGGCCTCCTGATGGTCGTGATGGCGATCCAGATGATGGCACTTGGAGAGACTCCTGCAGGTGGATACAGTCGTTCGTGGCTCCTTATGGGGATAGGAGTCGTATTTGCAGGTGCCGGGATATTCTCATGCGTGGTCCCGGGAGTGATAACCGGAATCCTGACCGAACTTATCGGGTTTCTAAACATTGCAGGGGGTGTCATTCTTCTCCTGAAGCGCTTCGGGCCGGCCCTTTTCACCCGCGGAAAGACCGGAGCCCGGCAGGGCCCGCTTCCTCGCGTCCTGAAAAACCTGCTCATTACCCAGACGATCTTAAATTTCGTCTCGATCGGTTTTGGAATATCGATGTTCCTTCCGGGGATCGTTCCGGGCATGGTCATCGCCGGAATCCTTGTACTAAACGGGATCCTGATCTATGCACTGGCATGTGCAGTCCAGAAGATCAACAGGATGCAGAGTGAAACCATGGCGGGAGCGGCCTGAAGAACTCCATCTTCTTTTTTAAAATACAGGGAATATAACGCCATATAAACGATCAGGATATTCCAGACAGGGGATTTCCTCCCTGGATGTTATGCCCGGGAAGACTGGCCGTGTCTGCCGGAGGATGCTTCCGGCATGTCGGTGAGGCCCTGGGATAGGTTGAAGGGGTGTCAGGGCCTTCAGGCCTGTACAAACACCGGTGATTTCTGGTATGCAGCTTGATCAAGATGACGAGAGTTCCGGAGAGGGAGACAATTCCGAGAAGGCGACCTTTGCCGCCGGTTGTTTCTGGGGAGTTGAAGCCGCCTTCCGGCAGGTGAGGGGTGTGGTATCCACCCGTGTGGGCTACACCGGCGGGACAAGAGAGAATCCGAGCTATGAAGAGGTCTGCTCCGGCAGGACAGGCCATGCCGAGGCGGTGGAGATCCTCTTTGACCCTGCACTGGTTTCATATGAAGATCTCCTCTCGATCTTCTGGAAGATCCATGACCCCACCCAGAAAAACCGCCAGGGGCCTGACATCGGGACCAACTACCGGTCGGCGATCTTCACCCACGATGACCGGCAGAAGGCGCTTGCCTGGGAGTCGAAGAGGCGACGCGAGGCCTCCGGGGAATACGGCAGCCGGAGGATTGTGACAGAGATCGTTCCTGCGACCACGTTCTGGCCGGCCGAGGAGTACCACCAGCAGTTCTTTGAGAGACAGGGCCGGAGGAGCTGCCGCATATCGTGAAGACCGGGGAGCGATAAAAACTGCCTCCTCGCTGTTTTGCGCGAGGAGACCGAATCGAATTGTAATCTACACACCGGTTCAGTTATTTCAACCGCCGCCGGGGCGGCCTTCGGGGGCGGCGGCGTAGCATCGCACACGGGGGTGTGGGGGCGGATCGCCCCCACAAAATGTATACTGTTTATCAATCCTACCAATACCAGGTAGCGAAGAGCCGAAAAACTCTTTTCGATCATTTTTTTTCTCCGGGGAGTCTCTCTCTTCTATCCTGACCGGAAGAGTCCCAGAACCAGCAGGTGCCGAGTCGCCCGCCACGAGACGTATCGTCCTCCTGATAGCAGCGATAGCCAGTTTTATCACGCCATTCGATGGTTCGGCCGTCAACATCGCCCTCCCCGGCATCGGTGCAGATTTCCTGATGGATGCCGTCACCCTCTCGTGGGTGAGCACCGCGTACCTCCTCTCGACTGCAGTCCTCCTGGTTCCCTTCGGGAAACTGGGCGACATTTATGGGCGGAAACGCGTATTCCAGATTGGTATCACGGTATTCACCGCCGCCTCGTTCTTCATCTCGCTCTCGACCGGTCCCGTGATGATCATCGCATTCCGTGCAGTCCAGGGAATGGGGTCCGCGATGATATTCGGGACCAGCCTTGCCATGCTGACATCGGTATACCCGCCCGGGATACGGGGCAAGGCGCTTGGAATCTCGATCGGCGCCGTATACCTGGGACTCTCGCTCGGGCCGTTCATCGGGGGGTACCTGGCGGGAGTTCTCGGCTGGCGAAGCATCTTTTACGTCAATATCCCGCTCGGGATCGCCGTCATCCTGGTCACGGTCCTGAAACTTCCGGGGGAATGGAAGGAACAGAGGCGTGAGACCTTCGATCTTTTTGGGAGCGTGCTGTATGGCACTGCACTGGTCCTTGGCATGTACGGACTCTCCATCCTCCCCACCTACCCGGGATTCGCCTTCATCCTGACAGGTATCGTCATCGCAGGCATATTTGCACGGTACGAGCTTCGGATTGAAAACCCCGTATTAAACATCAGTCTCTTCACAAAAAACCGGGTCTTTGCGTTCTCAAACCTCGCGGCGCTGATCAATTACAGCGCGACATATGCGGTAACCTTCCTGTTAAGCCTCTATCTCCAGATCACGAGAGGGTTTTCTCCCATGACTGCAGGGACTGTGCTGGTCATCCAGCCGGTTGTCCAGGCAGTCCTGGCACCGCTCGCCGGCAGGCTCTCCGACAGGATCGAGCCCGGCATCGTCGCGTCGGCAGGAATGGCGGTGACAACAATCGGTCTCGTCCCGTTCATCTTCCTGCGGGAGACGACCGGGATGTATTCCATAGCAGCAAGCCTTGTCCTGCTGGGAGTGGGTTTTGGGCTCTTCTCGTCGCCCAATACCAACGCGATCATGAGCTCGGTGGAGAAACGGTATCTCGGGATCGCCTCCGGAATGGTGGGGACGATGCGTCTGCTTGGGCAGATGTTTTCCATGGGAGTCGCAATGACAATTTTTGCCGTCCTGATCGGAAGAGTCGCGATCTCGGTGGAGAACCTGCCCGAATTCATGCACAGCCTCCGCGTGGCATTCACCATCTTCTCGTTTCTCTGTTGCGCAGGGGTCTTTGCATCCCTGGTCCGGGGAAGGTTGAGGCCCACGGAAAATGGGTAGCAGGAGACACATATGTATACGCAATGCCCGGCCAGGATGGTGGACGGGGGCAATTTACGTGACTCATGCGCCAGTCATGCCTGGCTGATCGGGCAACGGTTTATCTGCTGGCAAAATAACCAAAAAGGTCTTTTCGTCATACCTTCATCGTTGCCTGTCGCGGACAGGATTGATACACCTGGTACACATTGACGGGTCTTGCTGCCCGCCCAGACTGACGCCACTGATATGGTCGGGGGTGAATCCGGCCTGTGGGCTTCCTGTATACACAACCATGGGAAAAGATCTCCAGACGCCAGGTGCATCACCCCAGGTGGCAGAATCAGCGTGCCCGGTCCATCTCCCGTGCTTCCTCCACCTTCATCACCTTCATCTCGCAGTGGCCGTCCCCCATGCACATGCTGCGGACGAACCGCAGCGTATAGTCAGGGTTCATGGCCTCCACGGCCGCAATCGAGAAGGCCATGCACCGGTGGAAGAGGTGTTCTCCTTCCATCCGCATCATCGTGGCGGGCATCTCGAACGGGCACCTCTTCATCACGAGCACGGATCGCTCCGGCGAGATCCTCACACGCTCGGAGCGCATTTCAGGTCCGAAGAATATGGTCGACACGTGGTCCAGGGTCTGCACCAGTTCTTCTGCATTCCCGGTCGGCAGGCTGAAGGATTCGGCCACTTTTGCAGCTTCTCCGGCCATGGAGATCCAGATCTGCTGCTCGAGCCGGTCGTACTCTTCGCCCACAACGCCACGAAAACAGAGATCGTACATGAGCGGGAGCGCAGAGACCATGCGGGCGGCGATCTGCCATTTCATGTCGTCCGGAACCGGATGGGGGGGAGGCATGATTGATCAGGGGAGTGTTTGGGTGGGAGGATTTGAAAAACTATCTGGATAGCCCAAAGAAACCGGGGATGACCCGTCAGTCAAGTATCGCTTCTCCAAACCCGCATAGCCTGCTCTCCTCGAGGTGCCGGGCATAATTCCTCTTCGCCTGGAGGGGCGATGCGTTGGCATAACAGTAACTGCACAGGTGCATGCAGGTATTGTATTGTCCGATATCCTTGCTTACGATACAGCCGCACTGTCCCCGCTGGCCCGGGTCCTTCAGTGAACGGATATGGGAATCCCGGTCTGTACCAGGGCCCGGCCGCAGGAACTCCATCAACTCCTCGTCGTGCCCGAATTCTCCTGTTATGTACTCGTACCCGATGCACTGGCCCTTCCGTATCCCGAGATGCGACAGGTCCGTCTTCTCCCCGCACGTGGAGATATCAAGACCCCAGCGCCTGTTCGAGTCCCGGAGCCCGGCGGCAAGTCGCTCCATCTCCGGTCCGGATAACTGCCTGGCATCCGGGCACGCGGAGTTCGCAAGGTTCCTCCCGACCCGGGGGTACTTTTCGATGTCGACGAAGGAGATGATCAGGCGGCGCGTCTTCGCGTGGATGGCGTCTCCAATATACCCTATCCGTTCGAGCAGGCTTTCTGGTGTGAGTGAATCGGAGAGGATGAGGGGATCGAACCTCCAGATAACCCGCTCCCTGCCGATCCGGTCAGAGACCTCGCAAAACGTATCCACCCGCTCCTCGAGCGGTGGGATATTCGTCTCAAGCCGCTCCTTCTCATAATCGTTCAGGGTGAAGAGGAGATAACAGGAATACCCTCTCGATTCGACCTTCTCGAACTGGTCGAGAAATGATTGAGGGTTTTTTGACCAGAAGACAAAGAGCCGCGTCTTTTCAAACGAGACATATTGCGGGCGGCGGTTGAAGGGATTGATCCATTTTGCATACCCCCTGTCGAGCCGGTCAGCAAACCAGGACCTATAGAACGCAGGGATGTCGGTTGACCGGCTGGCAGAGACGATGACCGGGGCTATCCCTTCGACGGTGTCACCTGCATGATCCCTCCTGATCCTGACCTTCTCCCAGCCCTTCCATCTCATCGTTCCCTCCGAGAAAGACCGGACACGCATCCGGCCAGTATACCCTGAATATAAATAATGCCCGAGGGAAAAAAGTTCCTCATGAAATCTCTCTATCCCCTCCTGGTTTTTGTCCTGGGGGTCTTCCTGGTTTGTGCCGCAGGCTGTGTACAGGAGAGTGAATCTTCCCATACTCCCGGTGAGCCCACGCTTGCCACACCTTCACCGGCAGTGCAATCCGGGACGGAGGAACTGGTCGGGTTCGTGGACGAAGCGCTGGCCTATGCACGTGAACACGGGCAGGAGGCGGCACTTGTGGAATTCAATGATCCTCGCGGGTCATTCGTGAGGGGCGACCGGTATATCTTTGCCTACGATTTCCAGGGTACCGTGCTTGCCCTGCCGTTCCAGCCCGAACTCCTCGGTACAAACAGGATGGATATCCTTGACATCAACGGCCGGCCATATATCCGCGACATGGCTGAGGTTGCCGCCACCGGTTCGGGTTTTGTCCAGTACATGTACACGAACCCTGCGAAAGGATATACCTACGAGCCGAAGTTGAGCTACGTGGCTGCTGTTGACGAGAACTGGTGGCTTGGTTCCGGCATGTACCTTTCAGGTGCCAACAGGACCGGGGCCATCGGCATGGCCCCCATGACCAAGGAGCAGCTGAAGAGATTCGTTGAATCTGCGGTCAGTTTTGCCCGTCAGACCGACAGGAAGAGTGCTATCGCGCAGTTCCAGAATAAGACGGGTCCGTTCGTGGAGGGCGACCTCTACATCTATGCGCTTGATTACCAGGGCAACGTGCTCGCACTGCCGTTCCAGCCGGAACGGGTGGGTACCAGCATGCTCGATGCAACGGATGTCACAGGCCAGCCATTCACCCGCGTCGAGATAGATATCGCGCGGAAAGGCGGAGGGTTCGTCTACTACCTCTATCCAAATCCTGGACGAAATTTTACCGTGGAACCGAAGATGAGTTACGTGCAGAATGTCGACGACACCTACTGGATCGGGGCAGGGACATACCTCCCTGCTGCGAATTCTACGGTGTGAAGTGGATTTGGGCCACCCCCGGTCCCAGGAATTTTTCCCGGAAAACCGGGAGATTTTCGGAGGAAACTCATAATTCAGAGAAACCCCTGATGACGGCTTCCGGTTAAGTATATCAAAAATAAGACCCAATATGGAGATTACCAATCCTCGCACAGGGAGACGTAATGGGAATCAGGTTTTTTCGGGGCCAGAAGATCCGCTTCGAGCATGAGCACCGGCAGTTGAAGGAGATCGTGAAGATCCTCCGCAAGGCATACCAGAAGGAGCCGGTATACCTGCTTACCAACGTGCTCGTTGCAAACGGCCAGATCGATTGCGTCATCCTAACCAGGGACGGCCCCCTGATCCTCGATCTGAAAGCATTCCGCGGTGAGGTCCGGGGAATCGAGAACGGACCCTGGGAAGTCGAGACAAAGGACGGGCAGATACCACTCCCGAACCTCTTCACCCAGGCACGGATGCACCGCCAGGACTTCATCGACCGCATGATCCCGATCTGCAGGGAAAACTTTCCCCAAATCGGGGAGAACAACCTGAGAAAGATCGGTTCCTGGCTCTATTTTTGCAAGGGGAGCACGTATCCTGACGGACAGATCGATCTCCGCCGGGTGAAATGGTTCCGCATAGTCACTGCCCAAACCCTTCTTGAAAAGATGAGGTTTTCGGAATCCGGCTACACCCTCAGGATCCAGGACATGGACGCAATCGTTTCAGGGTTCCGCCTGGAGGAGTACTCGTTCGAGAGTGACCTTCCCCTCGTCCCTGTTTCAAGACCACCGCGGCAGGGCCTGCTTGCACGGAGATCCGTGGTGGCCGCACTGGTTATTCTCCTGTTACTGGCTGCGTTTCTCGCCGTGCTGGTATTTTTCCCCGGTGCCCGGATGATCGTCATCAACGGAATCCAGGGAATCCTGGCTCTTGCCGGAGGGGCGATACAGAGCGCGTCCAAGGACGTATTGAAAGACACCACGTCCGAATACGACTCCCGGCAGGCTCTGATCTACCTGAACAGGATCCGGGCAGGCGAAGAGAGACCGCCTCTCGTCTTTGACGATCGGGCATACCGGCTGGCTGTTGCGCGGTCCGCCGACATGTCCCAGTATGGGTACCTGGATTATTCCAACCCTGTGACCGGACTGTCTGCAGAGACACTCAAGACGCGTTTCGGGATACCGGAGAACGAGACCGTCTTGGAGAGCGCATATGGCCAGTGGAACGGGTACAGTTACGGCATCGAGCGGCAAGCACTCGATTCCTGGGTCTCCGATACGGGCAACAACGACCGCCTCATGCAAAACTTCTCTTCCGGCGCAGTTGCATGCTCGGGGGGGTATTGTTCGTTCATCGGAATAGCCGCGTCCGTTGAGAGTAACCCTGCGACACCGGTTATCAACGTCACACGGCCTCCTGAATGACGGCGGACCGCCTTTTTCTGCCACTTTGTTTATGATTCCACCAGTTCCCCGTCCTGCGCGGTATATCTCCTGACGTGATGGCGGGCATCGTCGATCAGCTCCTGCATACCGAGGATCTCCTCGGCCTCGAGGATATCTTCTATCCCGGCCGATGTCGCCGGCATCTTCGGGACTGCACGGCATCCGAGATCGCCCTGGACCTGGTCGAACGTCTGTATCTTTCGTGCCAGGTCAACGATCCCCTCCTTGTCAAATGCGATGAGGGGGCGCAACACCGCAACGGTTGCAGCATCTGTTATCGTGGCAAGGTTCACAAGTGTCTGGGACGCGACCTGTCCGAGGTTGTCACCTGTGAGCAGTGCATGCATGCCCGCCTCCTTTCCTATCATACTCCCCGCGCCCACCATGAACCTCTTGCAGAGGACGCAGCGCCAGCGGGGTTTTACCCGCGAGGTGAGGGCTTCGTAGAAATATTCTGCGTCAAGCACGAGCAGTTCGAGCGGAAAGCCGGATATCCAGGTGGAGAGTGTGCAGTGATGACGAAATACCGTCTCCTTCACGTCAGGGCCGGAGAATGGACCGGCGTCAAAATGAAGGTGCGTGACTTCGCATCCCCGCTTCATCATGAGCCACGAGGCGACAGGAGAGTCTATCCCGGACGAGAGCAGCGATAACAGCCTTCCCTGGGTCCCCCATGGAAGTCCCCCGGGGCCGGCGACCCTGGAATCGTACACGAATCCGCCGAAGTCCCTCATCTCGACAAACAGTTCGTAATCGGGACTGGAAAGGTCGACTTTTATTCCGGGCACGGCATCCATCACTGCCGCTCCGATACCGGCCGCAAGCTCCTGGCTGGTGGTTCCCTGTACGCCCTGCCGTTTCGCCCTGACTGCAAACGTCATTCCGGGTTTCAACGATTCCCGGGCACGGGACAGGGCGGATTCACACAGGTGCTCTGGATCCGGATCGGTCCGCAGGGAGACTGATACATCGACTACTCCGAAGACACGGCTGGCAATCGATGCAATGGCTCCCGGATCGTCGCCTGCAACCAGGATCCGACCCCGGTGAACCTCGAACCGGTGTTCCAGGCCCCTCGCGTCAAGTGCCCTTTTCAGGTTCCTCAGGAGGATCCCGATAAAATGCCTCCTGACCGGCTCACTCTTCAGGAACAACTCGCCGTATCGTATTAACACTAACTCCATAGCCCGTGCCTTTCTCCCGGGTAATGGATAGAACGGCATAGTATTAAGCAATTGATCGTTTCCGCCTCATTTGCGGCATGCGAAATACTGACCCTGCAAGCCTGTCTCTATATAAAATTATCCAATAATAACGGCTAAATCCGGGTGATATCCAAAAATCTTTAAGATTTCAGAGAGCACTTTCTGGTAATGGCAAAAAAAAAGGGAAAGTCTGCAAAAGAAGAAGAGCCAATGAAACTGTTCTATATCTTCTATAACCAGGAGAGGTGGGACAACTGGATCGGCACCCTGAAAGAGTCGAATTTCGAGATCGACCCTGAATCGGAGGATATGCCTGAAGGCTTCCGCACACTCTACAACTTCGCTATGGATATCACGCTCTCGGTATTGAAGATCATCAAGCTCTTCAAAAACGATCGGTTCACGAAAGATGAAGCGCTTGAAAAACTGAACGAGGTGGAGGCCATCGTGATGTGCGATGTTCCACACCCGGAGATCGAGGAGTACGTCGAGTCGCTCCAGCTCTCACTGCTCGCCCTCTTCGCTTCATGCAGGACATACCTGGAGGGGGAGTACAAGACCGATATCAAGGCGCTTGTAAAGGAGGGGAGAGCAGCAGTCGGGGAGGACATGGAGAAAGCACTCGAGATCGCCGCCGACATCGGCGCAAGCGTCATCGACGGCGCAACCTGCTGTGGAAAATACGTGAAAGACAATATCGAGTCACCGAGTCTCTTTGACGAGTGGCTGATCGAGATCGAAGGCATGAATGAGGCCATGTCATCGCTCAAGAACTTTGACGAGGTGGCCGGAGAGACTTCGTGATAGCCGAACGGGCACGGTTCAGATATGCCAGGAAGATCGAGCGTGCTGTCGGGTACCGCCTTCCCGACCAGGCGTTCTCAGGCACGATGCTCGATGCAATCTACTCCCACCTCGACTTTGACAGGCTTGACCACACCTTGAAAGAACAGATACTTTCTTTTTTTGACAGTTTTCTCCGGTGCAACTGCCGCGATGCGCCGATGTGCGGGTGTCCCGAGCGTGCGTTCACGCGGGAACTGGTCGAAATCCGCGAGAACGGGCTCAATCACCGCCAGATATCGGAATATCTCCTTGATGAATATGGTATCGACATATATCCCGCTGATGTACTGAGCTTCCTCGAAGAGACTGTCCACGTACTGGAGGCCATCAGGGACATTGCGACCCTGAAAGAGATACCAGATCTCGAGAGTTCCACCAGGGAGCATATCGCCAAAATCGAGCGATAAAGCCTTTTTTCTTCTCCGGATACGTCGTCGGCCCGATACCTATATGCTTGTCCATGAAAAAGGGGACATAGACGACCCATGGAGATCATGCGTACGCTTGAAGTGCAGTGGACGCACAAAACCGGCCAGACAAAGTCCTGTTACCTCTGTTCCGATACGGGCAGGGACTTTCTTGAGCTGCTCCGGGATGTCACACCCATCCTTGAATCGGACGGGATCCGGGTGGCTGTATCGGAGAAGGCGACCATGGGCGGTGAAGAGAACAGGATCTTTCTGAACGGCAGGCCCCTGGAAGAACTCCTCGATGAGGCACAACAGGGCCAGTCATATTGCCATTCCACGAAATGGGAGTATATCGACGAATCACGAAAGGAGGTGGCCGGCCCTGGCGGGCAGGTATGCCAGGAGGCGCCCGAACTTCTTTTCAGAAAGGCGATCCTCCGGGCACTGGAGCCGGGCTCCCCGTGAACGGCCGGAATAAAAAAAGGGGCTTTCAGTATCCTGTCCCGGTAACCACGACCTCCTTCTTCCCGCGGAGCGCGAACCCGATGACGATTGCGATTAAGCCATAGATGACGAAGAAAGCGCCGACGAGATAGCCGAAGAGTATCAACGCCCCGATCAGCGGATATACCATGAAGAGGAGAGCGAATATGATTGCCAGGACTCCGTCCAATGCAAGGAGCCAGCGGTGCTGGAATGTCTTTTCACTCACTGCGAATGAGATCGTCATGAGACCGATCACGAAGAGGACGACAGCGATGATCTCGACCAGTATGGCACCGAAGACGACAGGATAGACGATTCCTGCAACTCCTACGATAAAACCGAGAACCCCCGCAAGAAGGAGCAGGGATGACCGCGTCTTGCCCACGGGTGTCATGAGTGCCATGACGATGGCCATGAATGCGAGGAGGATGACCAGGAGACTGAAGAGGATGACCAGCACGGTAGCCGTTATCGTGGGAAAGAGCATGACGAGGATGCCGAAGAGCAGTGACAGCACTCCCAGGAAGACAAAACCCCCCCATTTCACATCAGATATGGTTACTTCATAGGTTTCATTCATATTCTACACCATTTTTTCGTATTCTACCAATGAAAATCAACTATTTATGCATTGTGGAGCACGGGATGAAATCCCGAGCATGGTGGACAATCCGGGAGCTTTTTCGGGTTTTTCAGGAATTACTCTTCTTTTTTCTCCTGATCTGCGGCCTTTTTTCCCCCGGCCGGTTTTCCAACCGTCTGCGAGAGCGCGATCACTCCCGACGTGTCTCCGAGCGTCATGGTGTCAAGCACGGTTGCGGGCACGATGACCAGTGTCGCCTTCTCTTTCAACCCTTCGTAGAGCATGTTCATGGCCCGGAGGTGGAGCGCCGTCGGGTTGTCCTGGTAGGTCCGTGCGGCTTCCTCGAATTTCTGCGCAACCTGGCGCTCCGAGTCTCCGAGAATTACCCGTGCCTGGCGTTCGCGTTCCGCCTGCGCCTGCATCGACATGGCGTCCTGGAGTTCGCCGGGTATCAGCACGTCCCGGATCTCGACGGAAGAGACATGTATGCCCCAGTGCTCGGCGCGATGTTCGATGATGCGCTGGAGCTCGAGGTCGAGTTTCTCCCTTCCTTCGAGCATCTCTGCGAGGTTTGAGCGCCCGATAACTTCACGAAGCGCAGTCTGCGCCGCCCAGCTCACCGCCGCCCGGTAGTCCTCCACCTCGAGCGCCGCCCTCCGGGCGTCCACGACCTTCCAGAAGAGCACCGCCTCCACGTCGACAGGCACGGTGTCCTTCGTGAGCGTCTTTTCAGCGGTGAACGACGTGGTGATGATCCGCGTGTCTATCCAGTAGACGACGGATTCGACAAGCGGGGATATCAGGAAGATGCCCGGGCCATAGAGACCCTTGTACTTCCCAAGCCTGAGGACAACTGCTCTCTCCCACTGGTTTGCCAGCTGGATGGCTGCCGGGATGGCGAGTGCGACGATCAGGGTCACGGTCGCACCTGCAAGAAAGAGTATGCCGCCCGGGGGCGGAAGGAGTGTCCAGGAGACCAGGAGGCCGATTGCCAGGAGCACGAGAAAGAGTGCTGCCTGGATGGGATTTGGTTGTTTCATACGCTTTCACTGATCACGGGAGAAAATAATGGTATTGATTGCTGAAAGAGACCCCTTTGATCTCCGGATTACCAGGGCCCCGGTCTTCTTTTCCGGCTGCGATCCCGGCCTTCATCGGGACGACACACCAGGGGGCTGCCGATGCCATGCAATGGTCGTGCGGTCAATTCACCTTCCATTTGTTCCGGAGACAAGAGAGATTATGTCACCGAGCGCCTCGTCCGAGAGTCTTCCCTTCTTTGCAATAATGTCTGATGCCCGTATGATCAGGGAAAAACCGCCCAGGATATAGCTCTCCTGTATGATGTCGAGGCCCCCTTCCCTGAAGTCCTTGAGATCGAGCAGAATCGAGGGGGAGTCATACGACGGTGTGCTTGATACGGGGCATGCCTGCCAGCTCCCGTTGCCGGAATCCGCGACAATGACTGCCGGACGGACTTTTTTTGCGTCCCTTTTCCCGAGGGCAACCGCGACAAGCACGACATCCCCGGGCGAAAATGTTCCCATCTGTGAAAAATATTTCGCAACATACACGATTAAACCCTGCCTGTTGTGCCAGGAGACTGTGCACCGCGTTCGCATCTCACCGGGTTCTCCTGTTTCCCGGGAAGATCTCGTGCCGGCCCGGAACAAATTGAGAGTTTTTTTATATCTTCGTCGCACCAGTCTGGATCCAGTCACGTACTCGACTAACCCGTGCGATCATTGACCGATAATTCCCGGAGAGAGCCCGATGGAACAGGATACTGTCACCAGCCAGGAAGCCGATACGCTCCAGGATATCTTTTCAAGACCGTTATTTCTGAGCGCGACCATCGGGATCCCGTTCTGCATATTCAAGCTGCTCTTTGGCGTGACGGCCGTCCGGGTGGCACCGGGAACTGCGCTCGATCTCTTTGGATGGGCGGTCATCCTCTGGGCGGGAGCCGACCTGGTGATGAATACCGGCCGGGCAATACTCGATATCATTGGCATGGAAGCTCCGTTCGAATACTGCACGATCGCACAGTTCGGACGGTTGTTCAAGAGACCGATGGTTTTCCTGGCATTTGACACGCTGCTCACGTTCTGCATCATATCCGCGATGCTCTGGTCCGGCTGGATTACCATTCTCACCCGGCTTGAATCCGTTTTGTGGTACGCGGCGACCACGCTCAACCTGATAAGCCTCTCGCTCGTGATCCTCTACAACGAGATACACAGATCCGAATGAACAGAGATCTGACTCGTCGCGCAATCGCGGAAAAAATGCAGGGATATATCTATTGCTTCCTTTCTGTGGGTCCCCCGACGTATCATCGCCACCTCCCGGTCTCCGGGATGCACCACCCCCTCCCAAAGCGATCACTTCACTCCCTGCTGTGTGTCATCTCCGAGCGCTTCCCGGCTCCGCATCTGGTATAGGTCCATCGGGTCCATCTCCCGGTAGGTCTCGTCTCCGGTACGCATGATGACCTTTGAAACCCCACTGTTCACGATCATCTTGGAACAGAGGAAACAGGGCCAGATCTGTGTCAGTTCACCAGTGTCCACATCGAAGCCGGCCAGGTAGAGGGTGCACCCGCGTGCAAGCTTTCCGGCCTGTATGAGCGCGTTCATCTCGGCATGCACGCTCCTGCACCGCTCGTAGTTCGATCCCGAGGGGATATCATGCTCCTTTCGCCAGCACGTGCCAAGCTCGGTGCAGTCCATCTGCTTGCGGGGAGCTCCCGTGTAACCCGTGGATACGATAGTATTGTACTCGTCGACGATGATCGCCCCGAAGTTGCGCCTGAGACAGGTGCCCTGGTGGGCGCAACGGAAGGCCAGGTCAAGGAAGTACTGATGCCTGTTGGTCCGCATTATCCCATACTATATCGGGTCATGGTAATAAGCAGCCTGATCGTGCCTCGCTCCTGCCCGGGGAAAAGAGACGTTGCCACCATTGATTCCCTTTATCGCGTGTGTTGCCGAATTTTTTCCCCGGCGGGCAGGAAACGAGAAGAAGAATGAGATTATGGCAATTCTTCCCGGCAGAAGATGGTTACTGTGTTGATCCGATCGCCTGCATGCGCCGGCTGTAGGCCTTCATGATATCGGTGGTTGTGATGTACCCCAACAACGTGCTATGTGATTCGGGGTCGACGACCGGCAGGTGGTGAATGTCGTTATCGATCATCAGGTCAAGGGCTTCTTCGAGATTCTGACCTGGCGTAATGATAACCAGCTTCTCTGTCATGCAGTCCCGGACTGACGGGAATCCGTTCTTCGTCGCACTCCGAATATCGTTTATCGTCACGATACCAATGAGAGACCCGTCCTCCAGCACGGGAAACCCTGTATGTTCGGTCCTGTGGATAATGGACAAGACATCCTTGCATGGTTCATCAGGCGTTACGCTCAAGATCTTGTCGTCTTGCACCATCACATCCCCAACATTGATCTCCTGGAGAATCTCCACAAGGTACTCGCCCCGGTGAGCTCCCGAATGGGCCTTCGTGGTGACCTGCTGGATGTAGATGGTGCGTTCTCCGGTGAGTACCGACGCTATTGCGACGGCCCCCATGGCCGGCACGAGAAGTGAGAAGTTGCCGGTCATCTCCACCACCATGATCATCACGGCGATGGGAGCATTGGAGACTGCGCCGAAGAGCGCGATCATCCCCACCACGACAAACGCCGGAACCGTGGCAAGAGGAACAAGCTCCGGAAGAAGCAGGTGAAGGATCGTTCCCACCGCACCTCCGAGCGCGCCACCCACCGCCAGGCCGGGCGCGAAGACTCCTCCGCTCCCCCCGGAACCAATCGTCAGCGAGGTAGTCAGGATCTTTGCAAAGGGCAGAAAGATAAGGACTGATAGCGGCATCATTGCATAGATGCCGAGCTGGACGAAGCCGTAACCGGTTCCCATCGATCCAAGCCCAAGCAAAAGACCCTCTGGCGACAGGTACGCAAGCAGGATGACGGTGAGACCAACCAGGAATGCACCCGCCATGGGCTTGACGTGGGGAGGGATGTGGTATCGTGTGAAGAGGTCGGTGAACAACGAAGTCGTCCGGTAGAATGACCAGATGTAGAGCATTCCAACCGCCGCACAGACTATCCCCAGGAGGAGGAAGAACGGGATCTGCCCGACGTTCCATACGATATCCTCCGTGGAAAAGACCGGATCGAATCCCTTGAACGACCCGAATATGGAATAGCCTATGATCGAAGCGAGAAAAGCGGGAATAATGGCATCTGCCTCGAAATCCCTTGTATACAATATCTCCGCGGCAAGGATTGCGCCTCCAAGGGGGGCCATGAATATGGTACCTATGCCGGCGCCGATCCCGGTTGCAATGGCCATCCTCCTGTCACGCGGGCCCATGTGGAGAAGGTCTGCGGCTATGGAGCCGAAACCTGCCGCTATCTGGGCCGTCGGCCCTTCCCTCCCCGCACTTCCGCCGGTGGATATGGTGATGATCGAGGTCACGGCCTTGAGGAGGGGGATTCTCCACCGTACTTTTCCATCACCATGAAACGCCTTGATTGCCGCATCGGTGCCGTGTCCGGCCGCCTCGGGGGCAAGCGAGTAGACAAGGATGCCTGAGAGCAGTCCGCCAAGCGTGATGACCGGAAGTATCAGCCATATATGGATGGGAGGCGACCAGGAGGCTATCTCCTGTGCAGTCATACCCTCAACAGGGAGGTTGTATCCAAGGATCGTCTTCGCAACAAACAGTATGGCGGTTTCCAGTCCCTCGAAGAAGAGCAGAGCCCCAAAACCCGAGATTATCCCGATTAAAATTGCAATGAGCAGGATTCTCTTGAATGGGGTGGCCTCTTCATCCATCTTTACTATGATATCTTTGGCTTACTTTATCTTGTTTTTAACTATTTTTTATTGACTCTGGACCCGGCATTTCACAGGTATCAAACAGCCAAAATATTGATCGTTTCCCTATAAATATTATCAAGAAGCAAAGTTCCTTTTAATATAATGATACCTGGCCACCTCTGTTTTTCCGCTCTGTCGGCGGAAGAGATTGAAGATAGACTGGAGGAGAAGGGAGAGTTTTCACCTACTTTTGGATTCGTCTTCAGCTCGGTGGCCCTTGATATCAAAAAAATAGCTGATATTCTGGCATCAGCACACGTGCCGGTCTTTGGGGCGTCAACCGCAGGGGAGATACTCGGCGTTGACGGAGAAGACCCCGTGCGTGAACGCTCCGCCGTCTGCTGCTTTCTCGATATCGATCCGTCTCTCTTCTCAATCCGGTTGTTCGACAGGGGGGAACGCTCATGCTTTGAATTCGGAGAGGCGATTGGAGTGGAGGGAACGAAACTGTTCCGTGAGCCTGCTTTCATCATCGCGATCTCAGGCCTCTCCAATGACGGCGACGCGATAGTGTCCGGAATCAGGTCGGCGGTCCCACCGGGTACACCGGTCGTCGGCGGGCTTGCGGGAGACGACTCCTTCTTCCGGGAAACATGCGTCTTCTCCCAGGAAGGATACAGCACCAACGGGGCGGTGGCACTCATCTTCGACCGTTCCCGGGTTACTGTCCAAAACGTCGTCACATGCGGGTGGACGGGCATCGGGGCTGACATGATGGTCACAAAGTCTGAAGGAAACGTCCTCCATTCGATCAACGGGAGGCCTGCAACAGAGGTGTTCGGTGAATACCTGAATGTCCCCGACGATCAGCTCGTCGAGGTTGCAGTCACTTTTCCTCTCCAGATCAGGCGACCTGACGGGACCGTGGTCCTCCGTACCGGTCTCTCGGCCGACTTCCAGGCAGGCTCGATAACCTTTGCCGGGACGGTCCCGCAGGGCGCCAGTGTCCGTTTCTCCAGTTGTTTTGGGGCGGAAACGATCGAAGAGTCCGTCCGGGATATCGGAAAGTGCCATGATCTGCATCCCGCTGCGGACATGGTACTCGCGTTCTCGTGCATGGCACGGCACTGGGCCGCGGGAAGCCTCGTGAATGACGAGTTAAAGGCAGCGCTTGACCTGTGGAGGCGGCCTCTCATCGGTTTCTTCTCCTATGGCGAGATCGGGCATACCAGCCAGGGCACCTGCGACTTCCACAACGAGAGCCTGAGCCTTGCAATCATCACTTTTTCACCGGATGTACCATGAAAAAGTTCGAGACATTCAGGAAGGAAATGGATCGGCTCATCGAAGGCCTCACGGAGGAGGAGAGAGAGAAGATTGACCTCTCCCTCTCACGTCTCGGCGATGAGATCGAACTTCTCGAGCTGAAATACCACCGTGCCATCCGTGACCGGGCTGCAGTGCATTCACTGCTGAAGAAGACGTCAGAAGATCTCATCGGGCGTTACCAGATCATATTCGAGTATTCGGGTACTGCAATGGCAGTTGTCGAACAAAACGGGATAATCTCGCTGGTAAACTCCAACTTTGAGAGATTATTCGGCTACACCCGCGACGAGGTGGAGAACGTGTTGAAATTTCCCCGGCTTGTCGATGAGACGATGCGTGATACGATGGTCCGGTACCATTCCCAGAGGCTGGCAGGAAAGAGCGATGTCCCCCGTTACTACGAGTCAAAAGTCATCGACAGCGAGGGGCAGGTCCGTGATATCTCCATCAGCGTGGGCCTGTTCCCTGGAAGTAAACAGATAATCGTCTCGATTATGGACATCACTGACCGGAAGCGGGCCGAAGAGGCGGTTTCAAAGACAAACGAGAAGATGGCGATCTTGAACTCCCTCACGCGGCACGACATCATCAACCAGCTCACACCACTCTTCATGCACCTCGAACTTGCCCGCGAGGATACGAAAGACCCTGATCTGCTGGGATCGCTCGACGCGATGGAGAAGATCGCCGCAAACATCCAGAAACATGTTGAATTCATGAAGAACTACCAGGAGATAGGGGTTGAATCACCGGGCTGGCAGAATGTCGCCGACGTGATCAGGGAGGGTACTTCGTCCCTCCCGCTCGGTGATGTGCCCCTCTATGTCGGATTCGCAAACCTCTGGATCTATGCCGACCCGCTCCTCCAGAAGGTGTTTTACAACCTGGTTGAGAACGCGATCCGCCATGCAGGACCAATCACCGCAATCAGGTTCTCCTGCCGGAGAGCAGACGGGGAGATATCGATCTTTTGCGAGGATGACGGCACAGGCATTCCGGAGGAGGAGAAGGAACGAATATTCAAACGGGAATTTTACAAAAACACCGGTCTTGGACTCTTCCTCTCCCGCGAGATCTTATCCATCACCGGCATCAGGATCCGCGAGTCAGGTGTACCCGGGGAGGGTGCACGTTTCGAGATCTCTGTTCCCGGGGGGTGCTGGATTATCGGAGAAAAGGGTAGCCTGCCCTCCTCGTCGGCAGTTCCGGATCTTTGACAGAACAGGTCCGTATGATACCGGGGGAGTATGCCCTGGAAAAGTCTGCGGCGAGGAGCGTGTGTGCGATCTCGTCGGCGGTTTTCACCTGCTTTCGCCTGACCCGGGGATTTCTCGCTGAAACCTGCGCCTGCCTGGCTCTACGGGACCGGAGGCGATGCATCCCTGCCATTGCACCGGCCTTGGGTCAAAGGTAGCGATCTCCCGGGTTGTACCTGTCTATGAGACAGGGGTGGGCCTCACTCTGAAATACGGGTGATCACTTCGCTCCCCGGTCGTCGCAGGGTGTATACATCCCACTGACCACGATATACCTGTTCCCGTCGCTCCCCTCGACCAGGCGGCAATAGGCGGACTTCTCATAGATCCCGTTCTCCTCGGGAACCATCCACACGTAGTCCACCCAGCCGGATCCCTCCGAAAGAGCAGCCTGTGTAAGCAGGTCCCGGAACGGCGTCCCTGCAACATCAGTCTTTCCCTTCATGCTCACACCGATGAGACGGGGGTTGTCGGCCTCGGCAACGATGGTCACGTCCGTATCATAGACAAAGACATAGAGTGCCCGGTTGTTCCTGTCCCAGAAGGGATCTTCCCCTGCATTGATCCGGGCGAGGGTCCCGGGGGCGTCTTCTTCAATGCAGCCTGCCGTGAGGTTCACGAGACCGGTCACCTGCTCGGCCGTGATCCCGGAATCGGGCAGGCATGAGACGCCGGTATACCGGTAGACGATACGCTGGTACTCTGTGATACCGGTTGCATCGGGTTCGTACCGGAGAGTGTCCAGCGCCCCCTGGAAGGCACCAACCGTCTCATCAGAGGTATTCTTGTTGAACGCATAGTAGAGATCCTCGGAGTCAAGCGTGTACACGACCTTGTAATACGAGGGATCGCCCGTCACTGTCCGGGCATAGTATCTGCCGGCGAGGTCTCCGTAACACCAGAGATCGATTGCTCCCTCCTCCATGAGAGACAGAAGGGCCGGTACGGTACCCATCGCGACGAGGTTCGACGGATCGACGCCGAGAGCCAGGAGCTGGGTGTATGCGGCATCGTCCCGTACGACACCGATACGGTACCGGTCCAGGTCTCCGGGACCGGTGATTACGATTCCGCTGTTTGTGTCAGCAAAGATCACCTTCCGTTCCGAGCCGAGCGGACCCGCCCACTTGAAGAGATCCTCCCTCTCCGGGAGCCGGACGGTTGCGAAGATCGCGGTATTATTCTCTTTTTGCGCAATTTCGTATGCCCTTGACCAGGGGAGGACCCTGATGTTGTCGGATGATACCGTGCTGTCCATCCGGCGGATGACACCACGGAGGAGATCCACCCCGATTCCCTGGATCATCCCGTCCTCCACGTAGTTGTAGGGAGGGTACTCCTCGGTGACAAAGTACAGTTCGTCCCGGGCAACAGAGGACGCCGGGGTATTCCCGTCTCCCTGATCACCTGGAGGAGTCTCTTTTCCTGTGCCTGCCCCCGGTTCGGACGGGGATATACAGCCCGCTCCAATGCATGCACAGATTACGATACCGAGAATGAGAACCGCACTGATCCGCTTCATCATACACCTGCTGGAATGAGTCTTCTGATCTTATCCTATTTTAATGCCTCAATTTCATCCGGGAGCGGTACCAAGGATCTGGGACATTGTGACGAGCTGGAGGGCAAAGTGCTGCAAAAAAACGATTCCGACAGGCATGAGCGGCAGAACAGGAGAAAAAACCAATTCGAAACGATTTATACGAATGTCAGAAAAAACGGTATCATATGAAGGGCGAGGAAGACCCGGCATCCAGGATCCTCCAGGCTCTCCGGTTCAGGCCACGGGGAATGACGATCACAGATATTGCCAGTCAGACCGGGATTAAACGGAATACTGCCGCAAAGTATCTCGAGATGCTTCGCATATCGGGAAAGGTCGAATGCCGGGAGATCGGAACCGCAAAGGTCTTCTCCCTCGCCCATCGTGTACCACTCTCTTCGTTTCTCTGTTTTACCCGGGATCTCATCGTTGTCCTTGACAGCCACGGGCGGATAAGCCAGGTAAATGACCGGTTCCTGGAAGAGTGCGGGATTGCAAAAGAGGATGTGTTCGGCAGGACTATCAGCGAGGTAGCACTTCCGATACTGTCAACCCCCGGGGCACTCGATCTCATTGCCGGTTCCGGGGACGATCAGGTCTCGGGAGAGATTCACCACGTGGACCAGGACCATGATGCGGACTACCGGATGGAGGTGATACCGACCGTCTTCGACGACGGCGGCAACGGCTCCACGATCGTGCTCCACGACATCTCACCCGAGAAGCAGAACTACCGGAACATGGAATTTCTTGCCAGGACGGCAATGGAACTTGTCGATATGCCGATGGAGTCCAGCATCTACCAGTACATTGCAGACAGGGTCACCGAGCTCGTCCCGGGGGCAGGAGTCTCCGTAAACGCTATTGATGTGGAAGAGGGCAGGTATTCCATCAGAGCCGTTGCCGACAGGAATTTCCATGATGCTCTGCACAGCATCCTGGGTCATGATCCCGTAGGCCTCGAACTGCCGATGATGGATATCTTTTCCGGCTCCCATAAACACCTGGCACTACAGGTAATGAAGAAGGGATCGGCCGAATTTCTCCTTGAAGACGAGAACGGCCCGGAATCGATGTCATTGCATGATATCTGTTTCCAGAGGATTCCTGAGGAGCTCTGTGACGAGATAATGCGGGAACACAATATCGGGAAAGCCAACATATTCCTGCTATACTGGAAGGATGAATTCTTCGGGGCAGTGGCCATCTTTCTTGGCCGAGACGAGCGCATTGAAAACATCCATGCCGTCGAATCCCTCATCAGGCAGAGTTCGATTGCGATCAGCCAGCGTTTGACTGCGGCCCGACTCATGAGAAGCGAGGAACGGTTCCGGGAGGTGGTCAATATCTCCCCGCACCCCATCTCACTCATCGACAGGTCCGGGTGTTACCTCTTTGTCAACCAGGCCTTCACCGGGATGTTTGGATACACCCTCGAGGATATCCCTGATGGGAAGGCGTGGTTCCGGCTCGCCTATCCCGATGACGAGTACCGGCAGGTGGTTATTGATACATGGAAGACCGATCTCGCGAATTCAAAGGTCTGGGACTTCCGGCCCCGGAGATTCCGGGTGAGGTGCAGGAACGGCGATGAACGGGAGGTGCTGTTCACACCGGTCACGCTCTCCAATGGAACGCAGTTCGTCACCTATGTTGACGTTTCGAAAGGCGGTCATGGAATCCATCACTGAGTCGCTCTATTTTTCGGCTCTCTGCTATCTGGCATGAAAAAGATGGCTCTTTTCCACCTGGTGTGGGCAGGATTGATGAAACGGATACATTGTGTGGGGGCTATCCGCTAACACTATGGCACCGGTAAGATCAGCTCTGCAACACATTGATGAACCGGATACATTTGTAGTGGCTATCCGCCCCCACACTCCCGTGTGCGATGCCACGCCGCCGCCCCCGAAAAAACCGCGAGGCTTCCGCCCTCGACCCGGGGTGACCTGCGGTCACCTTCAGATTTTGAGTAATTGGGCATGAGTCTGGTGAGGACGCCCCGGCGGCGGTTGTGAATGACTGAACTGGTATGCAGATAACAATTCGATTCAGTCTTTCCACACAAAACAGCGAGGTGGCAGTTTTATATACCTCGTTCCGGGAGGCAACCCCGTGTTCTCCAGGCAACGTTCCCATCCCGGTACACAGGACAGAATCATGTCAGAAGCCTTATCGGTTCATTCTCACTCACACTGGTATGGACACCAGTTTCTGCCGGCATTACCGGGGTGACGGCAATCCCCCCTCCAACCGGTTCTGCCGGACCTGCCCGTCTGCCGGCCGGGCATGCAACCCGTTGTGGCAGAAGGTCCGCGATCTTGCACCCGTCGATGGAGAGACACCGGTTCCCATACCCGGCACCCGGGCCGTGATCCTCCCGAACCCGAAGAACCCTGATTTCGTCCGTCTCCAGGTAAACTGCACCTGGAACCTCCCAAAAGAAGACTTTCTGCATTTTATATCCACACAGCATGCCGGCATGGGGCGGAAGGGAGCCCGCGATGACCCGGGTGCGTCCCCGAGCATGACGCGACAGGAACCATATGCAGGCGCTATCGTGGAGATGGTTGGCGGGTGGAGGAGCGAGGAGATCGTTACGGCACGGCGGGAGATGGGAAAAGCGTGAAAGCCGTGCTACCGGGATTCATGAAATTTTGTTTTTTATGTGCTAAATTGTCAAAACGCGGGGTCCCCATGACAAAAGGGTATCCAAAAAAACCGGGTTAACCTGCGCATCTACTCCGGTGTCTTGAAACTCCGGTTCTCCCGGCGGGCGTCGGCGATGCCGGCGCCCCTCACCATTTCCCCGGGAGCGGATCGATATCCGGGAAAAAACACCGTTTCTGCCAGGGGCAACATGCTTATCGCGGACAGGAGTCCCCCGTTGGTCCGGCCGCACCCTTTCTGCTTTATTCGTCGCAATTCCTGTCATCGCGACTTTTCATCGCCAGAACTATGCCGGGTCACCGCGATACATTGCCCACATGGAGGTGCTCGTGATCGGCACCGAGTCGCTCGGTGTCAGGGGCCTGTCATGCCTGGTACATGCAGGGAGCAGGCGATACCTGATCGACCCGGGTGTCGCGCTGGGGTACGTCCGGTCAGGGCTCCTCCCCCATCCATGCCAGGTCGCCGTCGGCGACGCGGTTCGTGACCGGATAATCCAGGCATTCGTCGGGGCGACCGATATCGTTGTCAGCCACTACCACGGCGACCACGTCCCGCTCGCAGACGCAAACCCGTACCAGCTCCCCCTTGACAGGATCACGGTGCGGGCAGGGGTTCTGGTCTGGGCAAAAGGGCCGTTCGGCCTCTCGTCACTCTCGCTTGGGCGCAGGCAGGACCTCATACGGAAAGGCGGGTGGGACATGGTCCCGGCCGAGGGGATGAGCCGGCCCAATCTCTCATTCTCACGACCGGTCCCCCATGGATCAACGTTTTCCCGGATCGGTGATGTCATGATGACCTGCATTCGGGACGGGGACGAATCTTTCGTTCACGCTTCAGATATCCAGATGCTCAATCGCGAATCCGTTGAGCAGATCCTGGAATGGAAGCCTGACCTGGTGATCGCTTCCGGCCCGCCGCTCTACCTGGACAGGATAACAGGCGAAGACCGCAGGGCGGCATGGAAGCACGCTCTCGAGATCGCCGGAAGAGTCGGGGCACTCGTCCTGGACCACCATCTCCTCAGGTCCCGGGAGGGTTTCAGGTGGCTTCGACGCCTGTCGGCCGAAGCAGGCGGTAATGTCATCTCCGCTTCGGAGTTCATGGGAAGAGAGCCCTGTATCCTGGAGGCGGATCGCGAGGAGCTGTACGAGAGGATCCCTGTCCCGCCGGGATGGCACGAGGCCTACGCACGCGGTTACGCAGGATTTCACGAATTCGTGGATGCCGATACAGCCGTGATGGTGAACCGTGCCAGGAACCAGGAGCCGGTCAGTATCAGCTCGTTTTTATAGGTATTTCACCATGCCTGCCCCCCGTGCAGGGAAAAAACCATGAATGCACATGGCGGTTCTCTCTGTGTTCGGGCTCCCAATCTTCGACCGACCCCACTCCCTGTTCATTCCTGCGTCCGGCCAAACACACCATCAGCCCTGTCACAGCACCGAATCCAGGATGATGGATACGGAGTACAGGAGCATCACGCCATGGAAGAGTGGCAGCGCCTTCATGCAGGAATCCGGATCAGGTCTCCTGGAGAGGACTGCAAGGGCTGATGCGAGGAGCAGGAGCCCTGCAGTGATTCCGGCACGGGCGATCCAGCCGAGCACTGTCATGAAGAGCAGCGCCATGACCAGGTGTATGGCGAGGAAGCCTGATATCCAGGCGACGCTCCCTCTCATCCCGTACAGCGTGGTGACTGTCTCCATGCCCCTGGCGCGATCGTTTTTCACATCGATCATGTCGTTTACAGCGAGGTGCGCCTCGGCAAACGGGTAGAAGAAGAGGAAGTAGAGGAGGGCGGTCAAGTCCGGGCTCCCGATACAGAGATACCCGGCGACAGGGAAGAGCGCGAAGTCGACACGGCCTGCCAGCTGTGCCAGGGGAAGGGCCTGGTCCCTCTTCCTCAGCTGGTAGAAGACCTCCAGCCCGTAGCTTGCCGCCATGATGGCCAGGACGAAGATCGAGTTCGGGAACGGGAGGGATATGATCAGCAGGGCTGCCGATGCGGACAGTATGCCAAAGAGAACGAGCGCATCCCGGGGAGGGATCAGGCCGGCGGGAAGCGGCCGTGTCCCGAAGATGCGCCAGTAGCGTGTCAGCCGGTCGGCCTCGATATCCCTCCGGTCATACTCGCAGTCGACATAGTCGTTTAAGACAAAGCCTGCTTCGAACCCGAAGAACCCTATCAGGGCGGCACGGACGAGATCCAGTGTTGTGTACGTGCCATACACTGTCGCAGCAAGGAGAAAACCCGAGCAGAACAGGACTGGCCAGGCAAAGAAGAAGTGCAGTCGAAGGAGATCGACGTACGCCCTGATCCGGGTACTCATATACCAGGAATCTGTGTGCCCATTGGTAATGAACTGGTGAGAATGGAGGCACCGGTATACGTTTGACAGGATCGCTTGTACGGGGGGGATAACGGTTTATGATTAAGATCAGGATCAAGCCTCTTCTGTTGGATTGCCATATGCATGAATCAACGTTCGGGGCGGTGAGACGTCCTTATTCATATGCCAAAAATCTGCTATGAATTCTATAGAATGGCGATTACGTCAGATCAAAATAATTTATTCGAAAATTTCGGATGAACCAGATACCCAAATCCTGAATATATCGAATAATTCTTCATTCCTGACGATATGAACATTACATACGAAGGCGGTTACATGGAGGCATCTTCACAGGTCCCGGAGGCTATTCTCAAACTCGTCGAAAAATACGATTATCACCAGGCGGCTTACAAGCGAGGCCAGTTCAACGAGACGCAGTTGCGAAGGGAGTTCGTCGACCCGTTCTTCAAGACCCTCGGCTGGGATGTTGACAACACCGGGGGTTACTCTGAACTCTACAAGGAAGTGATCCACGAAGATCCCATCCGGATCCGGGGCTCGACCGAGTTCATCGACTATGCCTTCCGGATCGGTGGCCAGCGGAAATTCATCGTGGAAACCAAGAAACCGGCCGTGAATATTAAAGATGATATCGGACCAGCCCTCCAAATCCGCCGGTATGCCTGGAACGCCCGCCTGCCCCTCGCCATCCTGACGGACTTCGAAGAGTTTGCGGTCTATGACTGCACGAAGAAACCAAAACCCGGCGATACTGCTTCCACCTGGCGGATTGCATACTTCACCTACAAGGACTATCCCGAGAAATGGGAGTGGATAGCCTCGATATTCGCACAGGAGAGTATCCTCAAGGGCTCCTTTGACCGGTTTGTCAAGGGGGCGAAGGGAAAGAAAGGCACCACCACGGTTGATGAAGCGATCCTCGATGATATAGAGAATTGGCGGGACGACCTGGCAAAGAACATCGCCATCCGGAACTTGAAACTCTCCCATGAAGAGATGAATGTCGCGGTGCAGCGGACTATCGACCGTATCCTCTTCCTCCGCATCTGCGAGGACCGGGGCATAGAAGAATACGGCTGCCTTCAGAAGTTGCTGGAAGGAGAGGGTGTCTATGAGCGTCTCCTCGGATTGTTCCACCGGGCAGATACCCGGTATAATTCGGGAATCTTCCATTTCAGTGAAGAACCTGGCTGGGATGAGATGCCCGACAGACTCACTCCGACTCTCATTATCGACGATTCGGTCCTGAAAAAGATCATCAAGCGGCTGTATTACCCGGAAAGCCCGTACGAGTTCTCGGTCATCTCCCCGGTCATCCTGGGCCAGGTCTATGAACAGTTCCTCGGAAAAGTGATCCGCCTCACGCCTGGCCACCAGGCAAAGGTGGAGTACAAGCCGGAGGTGAAGAAGGCCGGCGGCGTCTACTATACTCCCGAGTTCATCGTGGACTACATCGTCAACCACACCGTCGGAGAGCTCGTGAAGGACAAGACTCCCCGCGAGGTTGCGAAACTCCGTGTCCTGGACCCTGCATGCGGGTCCGGTTCGTTTCTCCTCGGCGCCTACCAGTTCCTCCTTGACTGGCACCTCAACTGGTATATCCACAACCTGGTTTCGGTCCTTGCGGATAATTCCGCGACATCCAAAGAGGTCCAGGGTCTCCTTCCCGAGTCGATGCCAAGAACAGGAAAGAAGCGGTCAGGAGGAGACACGAGCCTGCCCATCTACAAGTCCGCGAACGGGCCTTCATCAGGGACCAGGAGCGACTGGAAACTGACGATTGCCGAGCGGAAACGGATCCTTCTGAACAACATCTACGGTGTGGACATCGATACGCAGGCAGTAGAGGTGACAAAGCTCTCCCTGCTCCTGAAGGTGCTCGAGGAGGAGAGCGAGGAGAATGTGTCCAGGCAGCTCAAGCTCTTCGAGGAGCGGGCTCTGCCCAGCCTGCACAAGAACATCAAGTGTGGGAACTCGCTCATCGGGACAGATATCTATGTCGATGTGCAGGCGACTCTGGATGACCCGGAGGCAGTGAAGCGGATCAATGCTTTCGACTGGGACCGGGAATTCCCGGAGATCATGCAGCGGGGTGGATTCGATGCAGTCATTGGGAATCCGCCGTATGTGAGGCAGGAATCTCTAGGACTGGAATTTAAAGAATACGCAAAGAATCACTATGAATCGTATGCCGGAACAGCGGATTTGTACGTATACTTTCTTGAAAAAGGACATATTCTCCTTCGCATCAATGGTTACTTTGGCATGATTTGTTCCAATAAATTTATGCGGACAAATTATGGGAAAAATATACGGAATTATTTGTCTAAAAAAACAAAAATAATTAAAATTATAGATTTTGGTGAATTACCTGTATTTCAAAACGCTTCAACATTTCCTGCCATTTTTTTAACACGAAATTGTATCACTAACAAACAAAATTTTATCTATGCACCAATCAAAAACCTTCAATTTACTTCACTTGAAGATGAAATCGAGAACATTGGAACAGTTTTAGATAATCAATCTTTGCAAGACAATATATGGACCCTTGTCGATACCAAATTTACTCTAATTATCAAAAAAATGAATAAAATTGGAATCCCTCTTGGAGATTATATTAATCGTGAATTATATTTTGGAATAAAAACGGGTCTAAATAAAGCATTTGTCATTACTCATGAAATGAAAAATATTCTAATTGAAAAGGATGAAAAAAATATTGAATTCATTAAACCTTTTGTTATTGGCGATGATATTCGAAAATATCGCATTGTTGATAGAAAGAGGTATTTGATTTTCATTCCAAAGGGATGGACAAATTCCCTTTCAGGAAACGCACCGAATAAATGGCGTTGGTTTCAAGATAATTTTCCTTCACTCACTAACTATCTTAGTCAGTTTTCTGTAGATGGAGAGAAACGGGGAGATAAAGGAGATTATTGGTGGGAATTAAGAGCATGCGATTATCTTGCAGAATTTAAAAAACCAAAAATTATCCTTCCAGATATTGCCAAAGAAAGCCGAATGACATTTGATTCAAATGGTTATTATGTTGGAAATACAGGCTATATTATTCCAAGAAAAGATCTCTATCTACTTGGGATTCTCAATTCAAAACTAATTTTCAATTATTATAAAAGAATTGCATCAGTGATAGGGGATCCGGATAAAGGAGGGCGTCTTCGCTGGTTCAGACAGGATGTATTTAGAATCCCCATCCGCACCATCGACTTCTCCGACACCGCCGACAAGGCCCGCCATGACAAGATGGTCGCCCTGGTCGAGCGGATGCTTGCCCTTCACAGGCAGAAAGCAGATGTGAAGACCGACCACGAGAAGACCCTGATCGAGCGGCAGATCGAGGCAACCGACAGGCAGATCGATACTCTGGTGTATGAGCTGTATGAACTGACGGAGGAGGAGATTGGGATTGTGGAGGATGCGGGGAAATGAACAAAAAGAGCATGCCTCCGGTGCCTGTCACGGAGTCCGGGATCCTGTTCTACCAGTCCGAAGACGGGACCAGCCGGATCGAGGTCAGGCTTGAAGAAGGGACCGTCTGGCTCCCCCAGGCATTGATCGCGGAGCTGTATCAGACAACCAAGCAGAACATCAGTCTTCACATCCGGAACATCTTCGACGAAGGGGAGCTACAGCCCGATTCAGTTGTCAAGGATTACTTGACAACTGCCGCCGACGGAAAACGGTACCACACGAAGTTCTATAACCTGGACATGATCCTCGCCATTGGTTACCGGGTCCGTTCCCACCGGGGCACCCAGTTCCGGGTATGGGCGACTGAACGGCTGCGGATGTACCTGGTCAAGGGATTTGTCCTGGATGATATCAGGTTGAAGGAAGGCAGGAGCATCGGTGCCGATTATTTCGATGAACTGCTCGAACGTATCCGGGATATCAGGGCTTCGGAGAAACGCTTCTACCAGAAGATTCGTGACATCTACCGGCTCGCCATCGATTATGACCCAAGAGCAGACACGACACTCGCCTTTTTCAAAACCGTTCAAAACAAACTCCACTGGGCGATCACCGGTCACACCGCTGCTGAACTTATCGCAGAAAGGGCTGACGCACGAAAACCGAACATGGGCCTCACGAGCTGGAAAGGTGCAAAAGTCCGGAAAGGGGACGTCACCGTCGCGAAGAATTACCTCAACGAGGAAGAGATACGAAACCTGAACCGTATCATCACCATGTACCTCGATTATGCAGAGGTCCAGGCCGAACGGAAACAACTGATCTACATGAAGGACTGGGTCCAGAAACTTGATGCATTCCTCCAGTTCAATGAACGGGAAATATTGACAGGATCCGGCCAGGTCTCTATGGAAGTCGCAAAAAAGCTTGCCCTCGAAGAGTATGAGACGTTTTCCCGGCGACGGATTGCAGAGGAAGATACGGAAGCAGAGGCAGAGTTCGAGAGGATTGTGAAGAAGATAGAAGAGAGAGAGGATGCGGTACAATTGTGATCGCCGCATTACGAACCGGCGATCCAGACATTCACCGTCTTCCCGGACGCCGACAGGCTCACCACCCCAACGGCTTCACCCGTCACACGCAGCCAGACCGCCCGGGGTTCACCAACGGCCAATACTCGCCAAAACAACCTCATCTCTTGAAAATTTCGACCAATTCTTGGTAACAGGATCCTGATGATTGTTCACACGCACCCGAGGTATCTCATCGCCCTGTCCCGGACCCTCTCCATCATCCGTATCCTCTCCTCTTCGAATCCCTTCTCTGCGAGGATGTTTATGGTGAAGGTGACCGAACTGCCGGTGCCGATGCCGATGCCCCCCAGAACGAGAGGGGTTGTGCTCGCCGAGGGTGCAAAGTAGAGTTTCTCCAGCTGCAGATCCCCGAACGTTGCCGGGATGCCGGCGCGGCCCAGGTTGGTGGTGATGATATCGGGAAGAAGCGTGAGGGTCCTTTCAGCAAGGATATGGGCGATGTTGTCTCGTGCGGCTGCGAATGCTGAAAGCTTCGCGTACCGCGGGTCGTCCTTTTTCACCTCCCTTGCGTAGAGCGTATAGCTCATGAATGCGTCCATGAGCGTCGGATCGAAGCGCTCTATCTCGGCTGCCGGGCCGAAGAACTCCCGGGAATCGATCTTTTGCCGCGTTTGATCGTGAAAATCCCGTGTATTCTCCCAAAACGATCTCTTTCTGTCATACCCGGCCTGGACCTGTATGCTCCCCACGAAGAGGCAGAAGACATCTCCGACCGGGTTGTCCAGGCGCTTCCTGAGATCGTAGGGAAGAACGACCGTGTACTTCCGTGAAGTGCCGGTCTCATCTTCCCTGTCAGCGTGTGTGCCTGCCGGGGTTGAATCATCACCTTCTCGCACACCTTCTCCCGCCTTTCCGGAATAATCCGGTAATTTCACCCCTGTACCTGGACCATCACCGTCTCGTGTCTCCCTGCCCCCTGTACCGGCCTCAACACTGCCCGTGTCTCCTGCAGGAATCCCGGGTCCCCCGTACATTCTCTCCACCAGTATATCCTGCCAGGCGGCGAGGAATGCCATGGTCACCGCTGATCCGATAGTCACGTCCTGTTTGCGGCAGGCGGCAAGGAGGGTCTCAGCGTCATCTCCCGCAAGCTCGAAGAGGACGATCCGGTAGGCATACTTCTCCCAGAAGGCGTGATGGATCGAGATGAGATCCTCGTGATCGAAGAACCAGGGATCCTTTCGCCACCTCTTGTTGATGATTCCCATGGAGTATCCCCTCGTGAACCGGTCCACGAGGCTCTCCTTCGCCTTCGGAATACAGTCCGTGATCAGTGGCGGCACAACCTCTCCGAGATCCCCGCCGCTCCCGTATGCATGGGTGAGGACGTCATGTAAGAGGAGGACAAGGGCGGTGCCGTCGCTTATGGCGTGCTGGCAGAATATGACGAGGTCAGATACGTCCCCTGATGTGAGGAGGATGAACCGTGACAGGGGGCAGGTGAATGCATCGAAGGGGACGGTATGCTCGTGCACCACCTCGTCGAACCACTGCGTATCCGACTCCCGGGGGCATACGCGGAGCGGGATTGCGGACGGGTCGCCCCGGGCAAAGAAGGCCTCTTCCGGAGAACCCATCACCACCTTCGCGGCGAGAAGGGGATGGATCCTGGCAGCGGCGTCGATCCCCTTCCTGATATCCCCGGCTCTCACGGATCCACGGAGACGGGCACAGACAGCGATGTTCGCTGACGGGATGTGGAGGAATTTCCTCTCGTTGTTCGCCATCCGGCGGATTATTTGAGTATGGTTCTTCCCTCCGGGTTGGAATGATGTAGCGGGTGTCATTGATTATTCAGCCTGTTGTCGAATCGGGCGGCTTATTTCATGAGCAGTGAGCCAAATTGGTTTTGTGTATGGGAATTTACACCGCTCCAGGTAATTATCCTGCAACCTTTTTTGCCATTTCGCCACCGGACGACTCATGCTTCTATCCATCTGTTCGGATTTTTTTCTTTCCCCACAAAACGAGGAAGAATATCACAGTTGAAACGAATGCGATCTCGATGTAGAAACCGAGATATGCCAGCAGGGTAAATACCGGATCGGCCCCGCCGTTGGAGATCTGGCTCGTAAATGCGTCGAGAAACCAGCCGAAAAGGGGAACCCGATCTGAAAGCAGCGGTTCAGGACCGCCGGCCCAGATATCCGGATTGACGAGAAATGTCACGATAAAGTAGAGTGAAATAACCGCAGACGCGAGCATGACCTGTGCACGCCCCATTCCGCTGAATACCCCATCGAGCAGGGGCGCGGGGGTTACGAGAGCCATTGCTGTTATGAGGACGATAAAGAGAAACATGGCGATGGTCAGGGCGACTGGAGCGGGGCCTCCCGGATCGCCGAAACCCGCAACGATCGCTGCCATTGCTGCCAGGATTACCCCGAATACGAACGCCGCAGAGAAACGAATCAATCCTGATGATAGCCGGGACAGCCCCCGGTCAAAAAGGACGGCACATCCCCCTGAGAAGAATGGCAACAGGAAAACGACGAAAAAACTCAATCTCCAACACCAGGCAATACCAGGTATTTTTTCTGAATCCCGATAATTGCTTCGTATCGTTCTGATACTAAAGACATTGAACCACAATTTTTCCCGGTCATGGATCCGATCGGTGAGCCTGATACTCATTCGAGGGGCCAGACCCCTGCTTTCGATGGAGATCCGAACGGTGGTCGAAGCATGACATCTCTCTTTGACCCCGGTCCGTTCTTCTCACACGTTACAGAGGGGACGTGGATCTCTCATGGTCTGGACCAGCATCCCCATCTGATCGGTGATATACCAACACGACGACCTTTTCTTCTTCGATCGCTTTCACTCTCTCACTGGCCGGTGACAATAGTCGGAATATATCTGCTAATAGGAGGTTTTGCACCGAATCTTTGTCCATTTCTTCCCCATGCGGCTAAAAGGACTGAAAAACAGCCATTCCCGGCCTCGGGAGACTTTTCGTTCCTCGCATTACTTCACCTTACTCATCTGCTGCGGGACAACTCCGATCGCCTTCACCCTCGATTCACTGGCAGACCCGGGGGCTGGATACGGGTCTTTCATGCAGTGGCCGGAATAATCATTGGCTGGCACTTCCCCCCGCGCCCGGGTCAGGAGAAAGAGGGAGAACTTCTGGATACGTTCACCTGATTAATGTCCTGAAAATATCCCATTTTTCCCCGGCGGGATCTCAGGAATGACTGTCACGAAGAAAAAAATCATGCTGGTATGACGCGATAGATCCCAGTCATGAGCCACGAGGAGCAGGAGTGTCTCCAGTGCGGCCAGTGCTGTGAGAGGTGGGGCTGGGGCCAGAAAGGGAAGCCCGAAGACCTCGTCCCATGGATCGCCGGTAACCGGCACGATATCCTGCAACATGTCTCTATCCGGTTCGCTGACGGGAGACGGGCCAGCGGGACAGGCATCATGCTCGACGACCTTCCCCACATCTCCCGTATCTCCTACTGGCAGGATGCCGCCGGAAGAAAGATGCGGCGGTGCCCGTTTTTTAAAAGATCCGAAGACGGAAAGGCACTCTGCGGGATCCACGATGTCAAGCCGTGGGTATGCAGGGACTTTACCCCCTGGAACTGGACAAACCACGAGTTCCATGGCAACTGCCCGGCGTGCAGGGAGAAGTCGCCATGAGTCGATCTCCCCCGTTCCCGGCCCCGGAGAGATGATCTGATCCCGGATCGGTCTCCGGATACCAGGGTCCGGTCGATTGCACCCGGATGGCCGCGGAATCGTTCGGTCCGGGAATGCAGATCATTAATACGTATCCCCCTTTCATGTACCTGTCATGCCAGGCGATAAGCAGATAATCGATGAGATACTGAGTAAGGCGATCAGGTTCGGCGCCGACATGGCAGGATCGGTTCCGGCGGGGCTGCTCGAAGGGTGTCCATCCGCCCGGGCGGCGGGACCTGCGGGATTCCAGACATTTACAGGCACAATAATCGTTCTTGGTCTGCACCACGACCCGGAAAGGCCGGAGATGGACTGGTGGGAGGAGGGCAGGGCAACTCCCGGTGACAGGATCCTGCAAAATATAGGCAGGGAAATCGGAGGATGGCTAAAATCTGAACACAATATCGATTCATCAGTTATTCCCTACCAGATCTATGACGGCGGCACGTACCTCAAGGATGCAGCAGTGCTCGCAGGACTCGGCCGTATCGGGAGAAACAACCTCGTGATCACCCCGCGTTTCGGACCACGGGTCCGGTTCAGGGCCCTCTGGGTCGATATCGAAACGGATCCGTCACACTGCCCTGCTTTTGCAGATCCCTGTGTTTCATGCAATCACCCGTGCGAGTCAGAGTGTCCCCAGGATGCCCTTGAATCAGGGGTATACTCACGTGACCGCTGTATGGCCCGCATGGAGAGAGACAGGAATGCACCGGTCCGGGTCGAAGGTACGGATAGCAAAGAGGAAGTGATCGATCATTGCAGGACCTGCGAACTTGCATGCCCTGCAGGCCGGAGATACCCTGATTCACACATCAGATGAATACGAACCTGCCGGCAAGATAACAGGCGTTATTGATGCCACTGGAAAAAATTTTCCATACGACTGTGGTCTTCAACCGCCCCTGAATTCATCAAGCTTTTCCGTTATACCTTCAAGAGACTGCCCGAGCGAGTACATATCCTTCCAGGGATCCTCTTTCTGCCCGAGCCTGCGGAAGATATTCCCGACAGTATAGCTGGTTGACACAAGCGATCTGTCTGAGAGCTCGTCCCAATCAAGGGGTACCGCGACCGGCGCTCCGGATCTGGCCCGGACGGCATATGGGGGCACCGATGTCTGGCCATAGGCGTTCCGCAGCATATCAAGAAAGAGTCGCCCCTTCCTCTTCTCCTTGCGTATCTCGGCGGTCAGTCTGTCGGGATGGCGCCGCTCGAGGATTCCCGCCATCTTTATCGCAATCTCCCTCACCCGGTCAAACGGGATGACCGGCTTGATGGGGACGATGAGATGGAGGCCGCGGGAGCCGGTTGTCATGACGCAGGGAGAGAGATCTATCTCACCCAGGAAGTCGCGGACAAGAAACGCCACCTCCCTCACGGGCTCAAACCCGGTACCGGGAGGATCGAGGTCTATTACGAGCTTGTCCGGGCAGTCCAGGCTCCCTTCCCGCGAGAGCCAGGCATGGGGGGTGATGCATCCCTGGTCGGCAAGATAGACCAGTGTCGCTGCCGATTCGACGACGACCTGGTCCTGGGAACCGCCTTCGACCAGGTCCACCTCTGCCCGGTGGATCCAATCCGGGAAGTATTTCGGAACCGCTTTCTGGTAGAATCCCTCCTCCCCGATCCCGTCCGGGAACCGCTCCATCGAGACCGGCCGGCCGGCAAGGTGCGGGAGGATGGTTTCGGCGATCCGCCCGTAGTAATCGATCAGGTCCCCCTTGGTGATCCCCGCATCGTCAAAGAGGATCTTGTCAGTGTTGGATACCTCGATATCATGATCGTCCACGTGGATCACCGTCATCCCCGTGGCCTCTCCCTCACGACATCTTCCGCAGGCTTGTCATCCCGGAGACCCAGGTACCGGGGGTGGCGAAGCTTCCCGTCCCGTGTCCACTCGGTGAAGGCGACCTCGCAGACCAGTTCAGGGGTGACGAAATGTTCCCCCTTCTCCGGGCGATCCTTGGCTGTAAACGGCGAGGTCTTCCGCTCTCTCGATGAGAGACGGTCGGTGAGGTCCTGTAATGTCTCGTCGTCGAACCCTGTTCCCACCTTACCGGCATAGATGAGGCGATCGTCTTTGTAGTACCCGATCAGCAGGGCGCCGAACCCGATACGGCTCCCTCCTGGTTCCGTGTATCCGCCGATGACAAACTCCTGCCGGTGCACGCACTTGAACTTGAGCCAGTCTGTCGATCGCCCGTGCAGGTAGCGTCCCGTTGCCCGCTTGGCGATTATTCCCTCCCAGCCCTTTCTGCAGGCCTCGCGGTAGTATTCCACACCGTTTTCACTCCGGTGCTCCGTGTAACGCAGGGGATCTTCAAAGGAGATCAGGTTTTTCAGGATATCCTTCCGGGTGAGAAGATCGAGGGAGCAGAGATTGAAGCCGTCAAGGTACATCAGGTCAAAGAGGTAGAGATACACGGAAACTTCGCTCCTCCTGGCCTTTTTCCTCTCCCGGATCTGCATGCGATCCTGCAACCGGGAGAAACTGGTGACTTCCCCTTCAAAAGCCACGATCTCCCCGTCCACGATGAAATTGGCTTCAACTGCCTCGCAAAATGCATCCTCGAGTTCCGGGTAGGTATTGTTGAGCGTTTTTTCGTTCCGGGACATCAACCGGACTGATCCCCCTTCCCGAAAGACAAGGCACCGTTCCCCGTCGAACTTCCGTTCAAAGATCCAATCCCCATCGGAAAATCGCCTGTCTGTAAGGGTGGCGAGCATCGGCTCCATGAAATCAGGCTGATCCTCTGATACCAGTTTTTCCTTCTTCTCGTCTGGTAGACCTTCAAGCAGGGGATGCATAGCAATCATTGTAGCGGGTAGCGGGAAGAGGCAAATGTGTTTTGGTTCCGGACAGGTGACAAGACCGGGAGATGGCCGGCCAAATGAAGCTGTTTGATGAGGAAACGCCAGGGATCTTCGAGTGGAGAGATCAGGGAAACAGGCAATCCGTGCCAGGATACGACCTCCTGAACACCGCCAGGAGCTTGATTTCAAAAACCTATATGTAGTGGCGCGGAGATGGTAGTATTTAGAGGAGATGAAAAATGGCAGAATTATTTAATCCAACCCTTGCGAAAGTGATCGAGGTCATCGGAAGTTCGACCATCAGCTGGGAAGACGCGGCGAACAATGCCGTAAAGCAGGCCGCAGAGACACTCAGGAACATCAAGGGAGTCTGGCTGAAGGAGTGCACGGCGAAAGTCGAGAATGGAAGGATCATCGAATATCGTGCGAACGTAAAAATTTCATTTATCCTGGAGAAGGAGGATTAATCCCTCTCCTGCATTTTTTTCCTGCCACGTGACATCCCGCTGCTCACATGATTTTTCGGACGGTCCTCTCCCACGTGTGTGGCCTGCTTTTTTGAAGCAGACGTAGGGATTAATCCAAAGAACCCTCTTCTTGATCTTCGTTAATTTGCCTTCCCGGCCGTATTTATACGGATTGCTCCCATCCCTGGCCCATGTCGATGAGCGGCCGGATCTCGATGATCTCGAATTTTACTGCGGCATCCATCATGTTTGCCACCGCTTCACCGGCCACCCGTGCTAACTGGCTCTTGAGCCCGTCCAGGAGCGGTCCCGACGTCGCAAGATCCGTTCGTTTCAGGTAGACACGGACGCCTTTCCAGTCGGTGATCGTCTCACCCGGTTCCATGATGAGGAAGACGGCATACGGGTTCTCCTGGAGGTTCGCAAGAGTCCGGTTCTTCCCAAGGCCCATTACGACGGTCTTCTCGTCGATCATGTGCGGAGAGCCGAAAACGGCGGAATCAACCTTTCCGCCCTTTCCAGCGGTCGAAAGCGTTCCAATCCTTGGTGATTTGTTGAAGTACTCCATCAGTTTCGAAGACATTTTTATAGCCTCCTCTGGTATCTGCCTCTATTCTCAGTCCTCAAGAATGTTTTGCCGGGCAAAGAGTGGAGCAGATCCCTGGGTCCGGCAACTCGCTGGATCGGACGGATATCTGTTATAGATTCAGTGCAGGCAGAATCAGCTGAATGATTCCGGTTCTCTCTTCAGAATACGCCCGTCCCAATGTGAAGGAGGGTTTTATTGCTCTCGCACAATCCTCTATTACGGCCAGGAAGGGTATTCTCCTGCCCGGGAGACCGGGCGTGTATTTGGGAACCTGATCACAGGAACTGGTCCCTTTTCATGTATCACCAGGATTTCCTGCCCCAAAAAGGATCCTGGGATTGGTCAGAATGCCGGGAAAAATAGTGATTGTTCGGGATTTTACTGCTTTCGCGAGACAGCCATGACCAGCACCGCCCCTGCAAGTGCGAAGATGGCAGTAGCCATTGAAAGCGGGGCTTTCGTGGTGGGTGCAGGCGCCTGGTTCAGTGTCGCATACAGGTCGACAGTCTCTCCTTTTCCGGGGTACGAGCTGACAGGCTCGGTAAAGGTCGTATACCCGGCCTTGCTCACCGTGTAGGTCTGGTATGGGGTTCCGGTCGTATAAACCGGTACGGATAGTTCTCCTCCCGAGATATCGCCCTTGTAGTCGTTGTCGAAGTACACGGCGGCGCCGTCAACGTTGCAGTGAACAAGGTACCAGCCCTGGTCGCCCCCGATGACGGCCGGCTGGGTGGGCCCGGCCGGGTTCAGTGTCGCATACAGGTCCCTGCTCTCGCCCTTGGCGGGAACGCCAGGAACGTCGGCACTGTAGGTGGTATACCCGTCCTTGCTCACCGTGTAGGTCTTGTAGGGTGTGCCTGTTGTGTAGACCGGGACGTTGAGTACTCCCCCGGAGATCTCTCCCTTGTAGTCGTCGTCGAAGTACACCGAGGCACCGTCAACATTGCAATGGACCACGTACCAGCCCTGGTCGCCGCCGATCATCTCCTCTGCAGATACAGGGGCCGCAAACGAGAGGACGACCAGCGCCGCCATTATGGCGGTGATGGACAGTATTCCCAAATTTGAGGATTTCCGAATCATAGGTCTCCTTTCGGTGAGGATCGTTTAATACTTTTTTGGAGTGTGTCTTCCTGGAAATGACCCTGAATGAGAACACATGGCTTCAGAATAATCTTTGGCGGGTCTCAAAATACAGTTCCTGTCAAATTCACCAACGCGAGTTGAATCATACTAACCATAAGAGTCTTAAGACCGCCAGTCCCTGCGTTGATAAAGACAGTATTCCTCTCATTTCTTCAGTGCCGACCCCTTCACCGAGAACGACCCGTTATGCAGGTTGATCCATGGGCCCTCCTCCACGCCTATATGCTGCCCGCACGGGCAGTACACCTGGTCTCCGGCCCTTTCGGTATGGTCGCGGGTTATGCGGGCCTTCCAGCAGTGCAGGAGTTTTCCCTTACCGATCTTCTGGTACCACAAGAACCTCCGGCCGCAGGAGGCACGGGGGATGGAGATCATGGGTCACGATAAGAACGCATTCCTCCCGGATAATCAGGTTCACGCGGGATTCCAGCAGGAAAACCGCATGCAGGACTCTCCTTCATGACTCGCCAAACCCCGGGACGGTATTTCCGCCTCTTCGCTGTTTTTTGTGGGAGACTGAATCGAATTGTTATCTGCATACCAATTCAGTCACCCACAACCGCCGCCGGGGCGTCCTTCGGGGGCGGCGGCGTCCATCGCACATGGGAGTGTGGAGGCGGATATCCCCCAATAATGTATCCGGTTCATCAATCCTACCCACACCAGGTAGCCAAGAGCCGTATTTTTCGTTACTGACAACAGGATTATCCTATTTATTAACCAGAAAACCAAAATATCCGGGTATGGTCACCCAGAGCATCCGGCGCTACCGGGAGATAATCAGGATATTATCAAAATACGGGTTTGGTGCGTTGTTCCTGGAGGATATCTCGCCGGGGCTTGCGAAGATGGAACTTCAGAAACGCCTGCATCCCGAGCTTGACGGGTATTCAAAATGCGAACTGATGAGATTTGCCATCGAGGAGCTCGGCCCCGCTTTCGTGAAATTCGGCCAGATCCTGAGCACCAGGAGGGAGATGATCCCCCCGGAGGTGTACGATGAGTTGATCAAGCTCCAGGACAAGGTCGCACCCCTGCCCTACGAGACGATCGAGCCCACCATCACCAGGTACTGCGGCCCGGTCGAAGATGCGTTCCAGTCCTTCGAGAAGGAGCCGTTTGCCGCGGCATCGGTATCGCAGGTCCACCGGGCGGTCCTGCACGACGGGACAAAAGTGGCCGTGAAGATCCAGAGACCGGGTATACGGCATGTGATCGAGGTGGACCTTCCGATCATGAGGAAGCTTGCCGAGAGGATCGAGAAACTCGAACCAGACCTGGCGGTGTACAACCCGACGAGGCTCGTGGACGAGTTCGTGACCCAGATCTACAAGGAACTGGACTTTGTCCACGACGGCCAGAATGCCGATACATTGAACCGGAACTTCGAGGAGAACCCGAAGGTCAAGGCACCGAAGATCTACTGGGAGTATTCGGGAACCGAACTCCTCACCATGGAGTTCATAGACGGTGTCCGGATCGACAACGTCGCCGCGATACGCGAGATGGGTGTTGACCCATCGTCTATCGCCGAGACAGGGTTCCAGGCATATCTCCAGCAGATATTCATCGACGGTTTCTTCCACTCCGACCCGCACCCGGGTAACCTGATGGTGACCAGGGAGGGGGAACTCGTCTTCATCGACTTCGGGATGGTGGGGATGGTACGGCCGGAACGCCGGGACACGTTCATCGAGGTCCTCCTTGCATTCGTGACCGCGGACGTCGACATGCTCCTGGAGTGTTTCGAGACACTGGGAATAAAGATCGAAGAGGAGAAGAAGGAACAGTTGAAAGACGAACTCTACTACGTGCTCCAGAGTTCACAGTCCTCGGAGCTCGGTCGGATGGACTTTGGAAGCGCAATGAGTTCGGCGCCTGATGTCCTGAATAAGTACCGTGTCAGGGTGCCCCCATCACTCATGCAGGTATTGAAAGTCATCTGGATGATCTTCGACGTCGCAATCCACCTCGATCCGAAGTTCAACTTCAATGCCCGGGTCAGGCCCTACATGGCCGAGATCATGAGGGACCGGTATGCCTCGCAGAAGTTTCTCAGGCAGATCCCGAGTGCGATGATGAACCTGACGCAGGGTGTCGTCGCTCTGCCGAAAGCCATCAACAATGTCATCACGAAGGTCAGCAAGGGCCAGTTCCGGTTCGAGATTACGTCAAGGGAGATCTCGGGGCTGTCCACATCGATCGATGCCTCGACCGACAAGCTCGTGATGGGGCTTGTCATCGCATCGATGGTGATCGGATCTTCCCTTGTCCTCAATGCCCCCATCATATCAAGTTACCCGCCCGTGTACTGGATTGCGACGTTTATCTACGTCTCGGCAATAGCGCTTGCATTCGTCATGCTCTTCAAGATCATGAACCGGAGACCGTGATGGTTGCTCCCCGGGAATAATCTCTCGAAAAAGCACTTTTTCCCGGAATCGGGTACGGTGGCAACCCCCAAACCGATGGCATTCAGGGATTTTTTTTGGTGTCCCGTAACGAACCCACGCACCTTTTCGAGATGGAAACATCGGGAAAGAAGTGACGCCCGGTTTATTTCAGAATCCTATTCCCGTGCCAGGCTGACGAGACGGTAGCCGAAATATGAGAGGGCAATTCCGATGAGAAGAGCGATGAATCCTGCCAGCTCTTCAACCCAGACAATCATCTGCGGGATATTGAACATGAGGCCGATACCCATCAGGATAAACAGGATTCCGACAAAAAGTGCTCCGAGTCCAAGGTAATCCATCTTTTATCTCCTCTTGTGAGAGAATTGGGGAATTTTCGTATATTATTCTTCTCTTTTGACCCGGTTCAGAGACTGATCCGTCTCTCTTCGGAAAATGGGACAGGATACGATAATTTTGAGCGGCCGATCCTGGCACTGCCGGTGACCCTGAGGTCAATCGATCCCTCACGAATGAAGTCCGATATCGACCCTATCGCCTCGCTGTTCCGTATCCTGACCGGGACCCGGATAGTGCTCTTCCCAGGCGGCATGCTGTGCGTGCCGTAATGTCCGTGTGCGATCGCCCTCTCTTTTCCCGCGGCGATGCCGAGGATATCAAAGTCTATCTCCTCGACGGGTATCGTGACAGGGTTGCCGTTGTCAAGGGCTATCGACACCAGCAGCTCGATCTCGGACAACGAGACGTTCCGGATCGAGACATCCTCCACTTCGACCTTTGGCTTTCCGAATTCGGCCATATTCTACCCTGGAACGGTTTGTCCGGGTGCCTGAAAATATCTTCTTTCCTAAATTCCTCCTGCAGGGACCATCTCTCCGGGTCGGTATCAAAAGCCCAGCGCTCAGCTCAGGACAGCAGATCCAGCAGATCCTGGTTTGCCCTGCAATTGTTGACAGCCGTTCCTTTATTGTCAGGAATGCCTGATACTGCCTTTTGTGGGGGACAACAGCCCTTATCCCCCCGGTCGGGTTTTCGACGTCCCCGGTATACCGGGGGATCTTTCACCGGTTGGGAGGCACATCAAACACGGATGGGATGAAAATGCCCGGCGTAAACTTAACACCAGGTCCCAATCGATCTAATCCTGTGGGTTCCTGATCCATACATTCATCACAGCAGGGACGAAGGAGAAGATAGATATGGAAGACGAGATACGCACGATGGCACGGATGATTCTCGATGCCCGCCACGTGGTTGTATTCACCGGGGCAGGAGTGAGCGTGGAGTCAGGAATTCCTGATTTCCGGAGCCCCGGGGGGATCTGGGAACGGTTCGACCCGGACGAGTTCGATTACGGTGCGTTCTGCGCCGATCCGGCGGCCTACTGGAAGAACAGGCTCGAAGGCAGGCATGCCTCTGCCCTGGATATATTCCAGGCGAAGCCGAATCCCGCCCATCTGGCCATTGCCCGGCTCCAGAAGGAGGGGAGGGTAAAGACGGTGATCACCCAGAACATCGACAACCTCCACCAGGATGCAGGGAGCACCGACGTTGTGGAGCTCCATGGAAACGCCAGGTGGGCCCGCTGCCAGGAATGCTGGCAGAGGATTCCATCCCGCGATGCCGATCTGCAGGCAAAGTCCGGGCAGATCCCACCGCTCTGCCGTTGCGGGGGAATACTCAAGCCCGACGTGATCTTCTTTGGCGAGATGCTGCCGCAGAGGGCTATCCAGCGGGCAATGGCCGAGGCGATGTACTGCGACATGATGGTCGTAGTCGGCTCCTCCCTCGTGGTCTACCCGGCGGCAAATATTCCCGCCCTTGCAGCAGAACATGCCCGCCTCTGCATCGTCAACCTTCAGCCCACCCCGCTCGACGCTGTCGCGGGCGTGGTCATTCACGGGAAGGCTGGTGAAGTCCTGCCGGCAGTGGTCGAGGCAATGGGGGAGATGGTCTGATGATACCCGTACATCAGGGGTGAGGCAGGGAGGAATTCTCTCGGAAAACCATACGATTCTCATCCAGATATGAACATGCAACAATGAAAACCGCGGATGCGATCTTCATTGGAAAAGAGAATACCGGTTGAAGTGGGTTGATTCTTCTCAAGGCTCTACTGCCTGTAATTCGAGCGGTGCCTGCCCTGCTCCCCCACTCGGGAAACCCGTCATATACGTGGCGAATTCGCATACATCATAGATATTTTCCCTGGATACCGTATTTGGAGGTGGAGGGGTTGCATTCCAGGTGAGGACTGCTGTATACGGTGATTTTTTGACATACCATACCCTGATCACCTTTGCCGGGCCGATAACACCCTGTGATATGATCTCCCCCGATGAACCCTGGACATACAGGGTGTATTCAAACGGAGAGTCGCCTCGTTTATTCCGAATTTCCCAGCCTGTTCCGAGTGTGCAGGTCGGTGTTGGCGCGACTGTGACAGTGGATCCAAACGCCAGCCCTTTCTGATATACCAGCAATTTAGCGTTCTCATCGACTATACGGAGTTTTGCCTCTCCGGATGGAAGCGAATCGGGCGTTTCGGGAAGAGAGTATGCGGCCGCAAGCCCCGAACCTGTATTGTAGATATAAAGTGTCTGCCCCGGGTTCCAGGTGTCCACCCCGGCAGCAGGTGTGACCTTTTCCGTACCTCCGGGGGTATCCAGGTAGATGGCGAGTGAATAGAGACCAATGTTTCCAGGCGTGAGGACCGCCGGATCACCTCCCTTTGACGTGAGGCTTATGACCTCCTCCCCGCCAACATCGAGCACCTCGACCCCCGGCGGTATGTATGCCGATTTCGGCTGTAAAACGACCCACCCAAGGGCAATACTGAGAATAACCGCGGCAAGGGCTACAACCAGCACCACAAGGAGGATTGTGGCGAGCACCTCATTGACTCCTTCTTCTCCAGATCGATGCATGCTATTCACAAAATCCCAATCTCAAGTGTATATACTTTGCTGATATGGCAGGTTTCGCCATATTTCTGAACGGATTTTATCAGGGAAGCCTGGATATTATCTATCGTTCAGTCGTCTTTTCCAGGACAAAAAACCCACACCTGTGATAATTCACCGTTGAGAAACACATTCTAATAGTGCGATTTCGAAAGGTTTTATATCAAAAGGTTTGATAAAGTACTATTAGGAGAGAGACCGTGAGAGGACCTTTGAAGTTCGACGAAAGAAGGCGAGGGATGCGAGGAAGGGGCTTAATCCAACTCTTCATCCTTCATTCACTTCATAAAGAGCCAAAATCCGGGTATGACCTGATAAAAGAGATAACTGAAAAGACCGGCGGGGCCTGGGTTCCGAGCAAGGGGACACTCTACCCCATGCTCAAAAAGATGGAAGAGGAAGGCCTGATCATCGTATCAGATACAGGAAAACGGTCCAAGAATATCTTCAGCCTGACAGCGGAGGGGGAAGAGACGCTTGATGAGATCGTGCGGGTACGGCTGGAAGAGAAAGAGAAGATGTATGTATTCAGGAACCTGCTCTTCGAGATCTTCGGGGATGAACCGGAATCCGTGAAGGCCGACCTGAGAGAGATCCGGTTTCTGACAGAGGAACTGCCAGTGGAAAAGCAGGCCGAGGCACGGTCACTGATACGGTCCTGCCTTGAAAAGATACGGGAGCTTGGGTCCCGATGAAGGCGGTAACGGTTGTTGACCTGACAAAGAAATTCGGCGATTTCACGGCCGTCGACAGCGTCTCGTTCGATATCGAACAGGGGGAGATATTCGGGCTTCTGGGGCCGAACGGTGCGGGAAAGACGACGACGATATCGATGCTTGCAACGATCCTTTCTCCTGATTCGGGAAAGGCATTGGTTGCAGGGCATGATATCCAAAAAGACCAGCCCGGAGTCCGGAAGTCGATAGGGATCGTGTTCCAGGACCCAAGCCTCGACGAAGAGCTGACCGGGTGGGAGAACATGGACTTCCATGGGAGGCTCTATCGGATACCAAAAAAGATCCGGCTTGAGAGGATGGAGGAGCTGCTCGACCTTGTCGGACTCACTGAACGGAAAGACGACTTTGTCAAGACGTATTCGGGCGGGATGAGGAGGAGACTCGAGATCGCACGGGGGCTCCTTCATAGGCCGAAAGTGCTCTTCCTTGACGAGCCGACACTCGGACTCGATCCCCAGACACGAAATTACCTCTGGGACTACATCGAGAAACTGAGCAACGAGATGAATATCTCGGTAATTCTCACGACACACTACATGGACGAGGCGGACAGGCTCTGCAACCGGATCGGAATAATCGACAGGGGCAAAATTATCGCGATGGACACCCCGGAAAACCTGAAAGAGACGATGGGGGGTGATGTCATAACCGTCAGGTCGCCGGATTACCACGGACACATCGCAGATCTTAAACCCAACTGGATCGAGAAGGTGGAGAGCTATGACGGCTGCTTCTCGATCGCCCTGCATGGCGCCGAAGAGCACCTCCCCGAACTGATCAGGATACTGGTGGAAAGACAGGTCACGATCTCTTCGGTCTCGATACATAAGCCGACTCTGGAGGATGTCTTCCTGCATTACACCGGAAGGAGAATCCGCGACAGCGGGAACAGTGCGAAGGAACAGATGCGTATGGCATACAGGGCAAGGAGACACTAAAACATGGACGTCATCCATACCATCTGGCTGCGGAATGTCAAGCGGTACCTCCGGTCACGGAGCCGGATAGTCGGCAGCCTCGGGATGCCCCTTTTCTTCCTGATAATCCTTGGGTTCGGTTTGAACTCGGTGGTGACCATCCCAAGCGTCAGTGAAAATTACGTCGAGTTCCTGGTACCGGGGATCGTGTCCATGAGCGTGCTCTTCACGTCGATCTTTTCCGGGGTGCAGATCATCTGGGACAAGCAGTTCGGGTTTTTGAAGGAGACGCTTGTCGCACCGGTCTCGCGGATCGAGATAATGCTCGGGCAGACGTTTGGAGGGGCGACAACCGCAATCATCCAGGGGACGATCATCCTTGTCCTCTCCCTCTTCGTTGGATTGAATGTACCGGGAATCGGCGGATTTCTGATTGCCTTTGGGTTCATGGCGCTCGTCGGGGTCGGGTTTACATCGCTTGGAATCGCGATTGCCTCGAGGATGGAGGACATGAACGGGTTCCAGCTCATCATGAGTTTCCTGATCTTTCCCATATTCGGCCTCTCGGGCGCGATGTTTCCCATCGAGAGCCTCCCGCCCATGTTCAGGTCCCTGACCCTCGCCGATCCACTCACCTACGGTGTCGAGGGGATACGCTTCGGTCTCTGCGGCGTATCCCAGGTCCACCCGCTCACCTGCTTCCTGGTCCTCTTCGCGTTTTCTACCGTGATGATCCTCATCGGAGCGTTCCTCTTCCGGAAGGTGAAGATGTGAGGGTCTTTCCAAATTTCCCGGGACAGGCCTGGAAGCGGTCTTTTTGCGGTTTGGAAGAGCCCGAACAGACCGTACCTGTCTTGATCTCTGCATGCATTTGAAAACGGCGTGGCAGGTCGTCACCCGCCTCGAATGATCCACCCTGCCCCTCCTTACCGGCGCGGGGATACCTGCACCCGCACAGGGATTTGCGGGCATTATAACAGAGTGTTCCGGGTCGGTGCATGGGGTGTGCGCTCATAGAGAAGGTACAGGTTCCATCGCCAGTAGACCTCTCTGTGGTGCGTTATGGTTGATAAAAGATTTTAGACTCTTATTCATAAAATGAAAGCTTTTCCTTCGTGCGCTCCAATGGAAAAGAAGGGGTATAAAAAGGTAGATGATCGGCTTACTATGGCGGTTTGTCAACTGGATCCGAATCAGTAGATCCGGATGGATCTGGCGGGGGTATCCTCGCATGATACCCAGCCACACACCCCCGCATATTCACGCCGACAGCAGTTCAGAGAGATAAATTCCCGAGCCAAGCCACCAGGTATCATCCACGGGATGGATATACGAGAGTTTCTGTTCTATATCTCCGGTGACCGGGTTTTTGATGCTGTAGACCACGAACCCACCTCCACTGCGGGCGATATCGATTGAGGCGTCAGCACTCCTGACCCCATATGCCCGTACGACGCCGAGATCGCTATCGCCGACTCTCCCGGGATCGACACGGTAGGCAAGCAGGGTGCCGTTATAGTCCAGGGCAAAGATATAATGCCCAGTTTCCGAGAACCGGTTACTGCCGCTGCTGAATGTAGAGAGTGCCGCAGACTTCCCGCTGGTATGGGCGTAGTCGACCGCATCGTCGACGAGCATGACCAGTTCTTCGATCTTTTCATGGATCTTGCCATTCTCCATATCGGAGAAGTAGAGGCCGGAGCCTATCCACCACCTGTCATTGACAGGGGTCACGTACCCGAGCTTGAGGTGATACGCCGATGTCGCAGACTCGTTTATCTCCTGTCCCGGAACAGGCGTCGGGTACATATAGAGTATGTAGCCACCACCGTCAGCTGCCATATCTCTCCCCAGCCGTATGACTTCCAGCCCATTCACCGATGTCCAGTGTATCCTGTTTGTGCCGACCAGTTCCCTCTCGTAGGGGTGGGCCAGAAGCGTTCCCTCGTAATCGTAGGCATAGATATACCAGTCGCCGCTGATAAGCGGGCTTTGAGGGTCATTAAAGACTGCGCAGGCTGTTGCAGGTTCAACCTCCCGGGCATACTGAGCCGCTGACACGACGTACGTCCGGAGACCCTCCGCAGTCGCCTCCGGTGGAGACACCGGTTCGTTGGACACACACCCCGCACAGAATACGAGCAGGATACAGGCGATAATTACGGTAGCACCAATCCTCATGGTGCGATTTTTCTGTACACTCCTATATGAGGGCTCCGGATAACATCCGGAACTGGTCAGACTGAAAAAAACCCTTTGTCTAAAAACAACGAAAATCGGGCCTCGCTTTCATCATCCAATCGCGAAGAGCCGTTTTTTATTAAAAAGTGGTGCACTATTTCCGGATATCTTTTAAAAACACATTTATTCACATACGAAAATGATTCATCATCGTGAACCTCCAGGGACGAGTGATCATAATCTTTCTCGTGATAGCTCTCCTGGTTCTGGCAGTGATAGGTGGGGTTCTTCCCTCGACCCTGCACAAGCAGAACCTCGACACCGTTGCAGAGAACTCCATGGACCAGCTCAGGCATATCGACCTGGCCATATGCACCCTTATACGAAGCGTCAGCTACGATGTCCAGGAACTCTCCATCAATCAAAACGTCGGGGACCCGGATGATGCCGGTTTTACGAACTTCCTGAATGCCTCCGAAGATACATTCGAGTATTCCATCGGGTCCCGTGAACAGGAGATCATCGACATATTCAGGGATTACCAGTCGACGCACCCGTATGTCAATTCGGTCTACATGGGGAGGGAGAATGGTGCATTTGTCCGGGCTTATCCACGAGCCCGGCCTTCGCAGTATGACCCGAGGGATCGCCCATGGTATATCCTTGCCGCCAGCCATCCCGGGCAGGTGAGCATGACCGAACCCTATAGATCGGTCACGACCCCGGACGTAAATATCGGTCTCGCAACCCCCCTCCTTCATGAAAACGGGACCCTGTACGGCGTCGTCGGCGCCGACATCACGCTGGTCAACCTGACCGATTGCATCTCCGACTTCGATATGGCTCATAGGGGTGAGATGATCCTCACCGACCGGTCAGGTATAATCCTCGCTGCACGGGATTCCTCGTTTCTCTTCGGCAATGTCAGTGAAATCCTGGAGGAGCAGACGACAACGTTTCTTGGTTCGCCTGATGGTGTCCTCGTCCTGGACGGATCGTACCTGGTATACACAACCTCGCCGGAACTTGGCTGGAAGATCGGTTCTTTCGTCCCGTTCGAAAGCATCGAAGAAGAGATCAATGAATCGATAACAGGAATACTCCTGTTCGTCTTCCTGGCACTCATTCTGCTCTCTGCAATAACGCTCGTGGCTCTCCATTACACAGTGATACGACCTCTCAGAAATCTGACGGATGTGAGTGAAAAGATCGCGAGAACCGGAGAACTGGACCAGGAGATACAGACAGGGGGGGCTGGAGAGATCGGAATCCTCGCCGGTTCGTTCAAGGCGATGGTCGAGAAGATTCATACCGAAGAGAAAGAGCGAAAGAAAGCAATCAGGGAACTGGAAGAATACCGCGACCACCTGGAAGATATCGTCACTGAACGCACCCGCGAACTGGAACAGGCAAAAGAGGCCGCCGAATCTGCAGACCGGCTCAAATCCGTATTTCTTGCCACGATGTCCCACGAGCTCCGCACACCCCTCAACTCGATCATAGGATTTACCGGCATCCTCCTCCAGGAACTTGCCGGGCCCCTGAACGAAGAGCAGAAAAAACAGCTTGGCATGGTGGCAGAGAGCGCCGATCACCTGCTCGCCCTGATAAATGACGTGCTGGATATCTCCAAGATCGAAGCGGGACAGCTCCAGATCGGAGTCGAGACCTTCGAGATCAGGCCACTGCTCGAAAAAGTGATCCGGACGGTCAGGCCCATGGCGGAAGCAAAGGATCTTGACCTTAAACTGGAGGTTTCACCCGATGTGGACTGTGTCAGGGCTGACAGCCGCAGGGTGGAACAGGTCCTTCTCAACCTGCTCTCCAACGCCGTCAAGTTCACGGAGAAAGGGTATATAATGACAGAATGCTCACGAGAGGGCGATTCAGTCCTGGTCCGTGTAAAGGATACAGGAATAGGGATTGCAAAGGAAGACCAGGAAAAACTCTTCAAGCCGTTTACCCAGATCGAGACCGGGCTTACCCGGCAGTACGAGGGGACGGGGCTTGGCCTCTCCATCTCAAAGAAACTTGTCGATCTCATGGGAGGAACGATCACGGTTGAGAGTGAGCCCGGAACGGGCAGCACATTCAGTTTCACGATCCCGGCTGAAGGGAGTAAACAATGAGTGGAAAAATACTCTATATCGAAGACAATGACCAGAACTACTACCTGGTCGAGTTTATCCTGCGTGCGAAAGGGTATACGGTGATCCGGGCACGGGACGGGAAGGAGGGGATCGCACTTGCAGTACAGGAGAAGCCCGATATCATACTTCTCGACATACAGCTGCCGGTGATGGACGGCTACCAGACTGCAGGCGAACTGATACGCAGGCCAGAAGTCTGCAAAACACCCATTATCGCACTCACCTCATATGCAATGCCGGAAGACCGAAAGAAAGCGATTGATGCAGGGTGTACGGGATATATCGAAAAACCCATAAATCCGAACACATTCGACAAAGAGATCGAAAATTTCATGCAGGAGAGAGAATAGAGCATGCCCCGAATACTGATCGTCGACGATAACCAGAAGAACCTGTACCTGCTCGAGGCCATCCTGAAAGGGAACGGCTACGAAGTGATAGCGGCCACAAATGGCGCCGAAGCACTTGCTGCAGCAAAGGATGACCCCCCCGACGCTGTCATCACCGATATCCTGATGCCGGTGATGGACGGTTTTGAGCTGTGCCGGCGATGGAAGGCGGACGAGCAGCTGAACGGCATCCCTGTGATCTTTTACACGGCAACCTACACCGATCAAAAAGACCAGGAGTTCGCCCAAAAGATCGGGGTCGATCGGTTTATCATAAAACCGCAGAAACCAGAGGTTCTTGCCAGTGAGATAAAAAGAATCCTTGATGAGAGACAGGAGAAAGGTACCGTTCAAACGTCCTGGCCACGTATCGATGAGCGGGAAGCCCTGCAGGAATATAGCGAGGTTCTGTTCCACAAACTCGAGCAGAAAGTCATGCAGCTGGAAAAGGAGATTGACGAGCGGAAGGCCATGGAAGAAGAACGCGAGGCACTGATACGTGAACTTGAACGGAAAAACGGGGAGCTCGAGCGTTTCACATACACCGTGTCACACGACCTCAAGAGTCCGCTCATAACAATCCAGGGATTCGCCGGTCTTTTGGAAGAGGATGCGAAATGTGGGGACACCTCCCGGATTAAGCAGGATATTGAACGCATCATCTCTGCCGCCGATCGCATGCAGGAGCTCTTAGAAGACCTTCTTGCGCTCTCGCGTATAGGACGGGTCGCCAATCCTCCACAGGATGTGCCTCTGGATGCCATTGTCAGGGAAGCGATAGAATTTCTTGCGATTCCGGTTATCGAGAGAAAGGCAACTCTCGAGATTGATCCAGGTCTCCCGGTGGTCCATGTCGATCCGGACCGCATCAGGCAGGTATATGTCAACCTCATCGAGAATGCCATCAAGTTCACGAGACCGCCGGATCATCCCAGGATACGGATAGGGAAGCGGGAGGACAACGGAGAGACGGTCTTTTGTGTCCAGGACCAGGGAATGGGTATCGATCCCCAATACAGCTCAAAGATATTCAGGCTGTTTGAGAAACTGGATGGGCAATCCGGTGGAACCGGAATTGGTCTTTCTCTCGTTGAACGGATCATCACCTGCCATGGAGGGAGAGTCTGGGTAGAATCAGAGGGTCCCGGGAAAGGAACCTCCATCTGTTTTACATTGCCGCACGCTTCGGGGGGAGGGATTGATAAAGAACAATAGGAGGGAAAGGGAAGGCTTTCCCTTGCAGGAACTCTATGGAAAAAATCCCGGCATATTTTGCTGATCGAAGACAACGGGGCCGGGGCTGGTTTGATAAGAAGAGGGCTGCGTGAGACCATCCCCGGGAATTCACACCGGTTCATGACCCGGGTTTTGTAATTCTGTATACGTCACCGTTCCCTGGTCATTCCCACAACCCGGGCCGGGCGGGAGATGATTATATACTCATCCCCAGATCGGATCGTCACCGAAACGTCTCTTCCAGTATTCTGCAGGAGTCTGCTCCAGGTTCTCTTCGAGATCCTCTATCCGAAACGAGAACGGATAGTTCATGCAGTAGGTGCAGAGAGTTTCGTAGGCGGCCTTCAGGCGTATTGTCATCTCGTGTGCCTCTTTTGGGTCATGCTCCGAAACGTCGGGATGCCATTTCTTTATCTGCTCGTAGTACCTGTGCTGAATCTCGCACAGGCTGGCCTTCCCCGAGATCCCGATCAGTTCCGCCGCATCCCGGAGCGTTTCGGCAGTGATCTCTTCCATCAACTACTATTCATGCCTTCCTGCGATAATGGTTCTCCCTTTGTGCGTGGCAGAAGATATCGCAATAAAAACGAAAACAGCCTGATTTCCACCTGCAGGTCTGCGAAAATTGGCCGGTTTTTTGTTCACCCGCTGTATAACCAATCTGGATTTCGTCTTGTTCGGAGTTCACTGACCATGCAGCCCGGGGAGAGAAAACTTTTTTGATAAAACAGAATAGTATGCGGAATTGCCAGGGACTCCTGACAGGCCAAGTCGTACACTTCGTCCGCCTATAGAAAACTGTGATTCAGACACCTGTTGGAGCCCGCCATTTGCCGGGCGGTACATGTATCTTAAACCTGGCACCCTCGCCAGTCTCTCCCGTCTCCTCGATGGTGATGCCGGTGATCGAGAGAATCTCCCGAATCATGAAGAGGCCGAGACCGGTATTTTTTCCATACCCCCGTTCGAAGATCCTGCCCTTGTCGGCAGGATCGATCCCCGTCCCGTCGTCTTTCCAGGTGAGCAGGAATTCATCGCCGAGAACCTCTCCGTCCACCTCCACCATGCTGACGTTTTTGCCACCGTGCCGGATGGTGTTGTCAAGGAGATTGTCAAAGACCTTTCCAAGCATCGGGTCTGCGAGTATCTCCACGTCAAGGCCCGAGATCTGGATCCGTATCCGGTCGGGAGCACCCGGACTGGTGACAAGGGTCTCGATCCTCTGCCAGACCGGCTCGTTTGTCCCGAGTATCTCATACGTGCTGGTAAACCTGATCTGATGCTGGATCTTCTCCAATGTCTGGCGGATCCGCTCCATGTACGTCTCCTTTTCAGATTCGGAAGATCCGTCCATGAGATCGAGGTAGCCAACGGCTATCGCGACACTGTTGAGGATATCGTGGCGCGTAATACCTGTAAGCAGTTTTAACTGCCGGTTCGCCTTCCGGAGCGCATCCTCGGTCCGCTTCCGTTCCTCGACCTCGTGGAGAGCCCGGTTTTTCATCTCACGGAAACCATGCACCTGCGAGACCAGTTCAGTGACATCGTCGATGACAAAAAGGGCGAATCGCTCTTCGTTCTCCCGGAAGAAATGGACCGATGTCCTCTGGTAACGCTGTCCTCCCTGCTGCAGGGGTGCATAGATGAAATGGGGATGAAACTGCGTGGAGAACAATGCAGCCGGCCCTCCATCGATCACCTGCTGGATACGGATTCCGTAACGCCTGTCCTTCAGGTGCGGGAACCGCTCCCGGAGGTCATGGCCGACGATCTCTTTTTTGGAGATCCCTGTCCATTCCGCAACAGTCCTGTTCCAGCAGGCGACGGTGTAATCCGGCCTGATGCAGATTATTCCGGCTGGCAGTATGTCAAAATACTCGCATTTTGAAGGGGTAGAGTGCTGCTTCATCGTATATTGACCGTCGTCTCGTGTAACCTTTCGAGCAGCGTATCGAGAGCGCCGATCTCGAATATCATGAGAATATTGCCTATGATGTCCAGGTCTTCGAGGATAAACTTTGATATGGCGAGGATGACCCACTGGTATGAGCCTGCTCTCCCTGTGTCCAGTATCTGCGTGATGTCACCTTCGAGGTAGGTCGGCATGCTGTACGTGAGGTGCTCATTCAGTACATTCATGATCGATCCCATGACCGCGTTGTTCACGATGTTTCCCACCTCGTTCAGGGTCTCGACCCGGAGTGCATCGAGTTCAGGCTCATCGATCTCTTCACCGGTGAGCGTGGTGATGAGAAGGGCGGCGCTTTCAGGGGGAAAGATCAGCATGCTGATTCCGGAGAAAGCTCCGCTGAACCGGAGCGTGACCGCAGATAGACGATCACTCTCGAGCAGGCAGGTGTCATGGAGGAGATCTGAAAACTCGACGAAATGGACCTCGGGGACGTTGAGCCTGATGTGCGTCCCTGTCATCTCGTTCAGTAACCCTGCAGCGCGGCCAACCCCGATGTTGATCAGTTCGCGAATTGCATCGCTGGAATCTTCATCTATCTTCATGGACCTTTGGTGCTCCCAATAGCCTGACTCAATACCGGTAGCAGGGTCTCCTTTGCTACCGGCTTGTTGAGGACAGTAAACGCTCCCATATCCAGGCATCTCTTCCGTGTCGTATTCTGGATATCGGACGTGAGGATAATGACGGGTAGATTCACGTTATTTTGCCGGATTTTTTCAAGGAAGCCGAAGCCGTCAATTTCGGGCATCAGGAGATCACAGATAACCAGGTCCGGCGACTCATCCAGTGCCAGGTCGAACCCGGAATTTCCATTCTCAGCAGTGATGACCGAAAAATCCTCGCTTTCCAGAAGTGCGGAGATAATCTTCCTTTGAAACTTCGAATCGTCGATTACCAGAATTTTTGGCATGCAAATCTCCCTGGAGGGCAAATTATTCACTAATGTTTTGTGTATGAATATAAAACTTGATTCTTTTCCCATTCCCCCCGATTCCCACGATCCACAGACCGGTCGTCCTTCCGGATCATGACAATTCCGGCCGCTTTCGGAATCAGGGCGATTGATACTGGATACATACCATACATTCCACCCCTCCCGATACCGTTCTCGCACCAATCCGATACACGATTTCCGCCCTGTCCAGGACGAGCGGACCAAAAGACAAAGAAGCATCCGCTCCACCATAGTACCTGATGAGTGTCATCCCGTCTCTTGAGACTCCGCTTGGACCATTCATGCTGAAAAATCCGTTCCTGCTCTCTTCCGGGCCGCCAACTGCATCTTCCGAACAGATAGGGCGGGCCTTCCGGTCAGGGTGGGCAGGTGCCGTGATCAAGACCATCAGGCCGGACGGCATGGTGATCGAAGACCTCTCCCCCCGTTTTGCCGCGTTAAAGGACCGGAACGGGGCGATGTATGGCTTTGAAAACATCGAACTCCTGAGTAAGAGATCCGTCTCGTACTGGACGACAGAGATCGCAGAAATAAAACGGAACTTCCCGGAACACCTCCTGGTCGGAAGCATCATGGCGGCACCTGACCCGGACGAATGGAGAGATCTCGCCGGAGAGGTCGCATCCGCCGGGGTCGATGCCCTCGAGATGAACGTCTCCTGCCCGCACGGTATGCCGGAACAGGGCGCAGGTGCTGCGATCGGGCAGAACCCGCAGATGGTCCGCGATCTCGCCCGGGCAGTCTGCGGGTCCGTGGACATCCCGGTGATCGTGAAACTCACACCGAACGTGACTGATATCGTCCCCGTGGCGAAGGCGGCTCAGGCGGGCGGCGCAGACATGATCTCGGCGATCAACACGATCCAGTGCCTCTCCGGGATCGACATCGACTCATTTGAACCGCTCCCGACGGTCGCCGGATATTCAACGTATGGGGGATATTCCGGACCTGCCACGAAACCGGTGGGTCTGCGGATCGTGTCACAGATCGCCTCCTCCGTCGACCTCCCGGTCATCGGGATCGGCGGCGTCGCAGACTTTGAAGACGCGGTCGAATATATCCTCGCGGGGGCCTCTGCAGTCCAGGTCTGCACCGCGGTGATGTGGCACGGTGCAGGTATCGTCAGGGAGATGGAGTCGGGGCTCCGTGAATACCTGGCCCGGAAGGAGATGTCATCCCCAGGTTCCCTTCGCGGCCTCGCACTCGGGAAACTGAAAGCCCACCAGGAGCTTGACCGCACCAGGAGGGTGCAGCCGTCGCTCGTCTCCCCTTCTGCCTGCACGTCGTGCGGCCGCTGCGTTGTCGCATGCCGGGACGGCGGGTACCATGCCCTCTCCCTTCACAGGGGAAGACTCGTTATCGATGCGTCACGCTGCGACGGCTGTTCCCTCTGTGCCCACGTCTGCCCCGAAGGAGCTATCACCATGGAACAAAGAACTGGCTGATAACGATCTCCTCTACGGGAGGAGACTTTTTCTCCTTTTCCGCGTGAAATCCGGCACCGGGATGATCCGGTACACACGTCAGTATTGACGCCTCCGCGGAGGAAGGACGGCGGGTGGCAGGGGAAGAGACGGGCCCCTCCCAAACCTGCCCGCCGGGATATCCGCAGGGTAGAGGGCACGATACTTCTCCGCAACTTCCCGTCCGTTTCTTCGTTCGATCCGCCGAAGGACCGCCTCTCTCTGCGGCCCTTCATGCTGCAGCCTCAACCAGGCAAAAGCAATTCCCAACCGGTGCTCATCAGCAAAACGGCGTATCTCCGCGAGTTCTTCTTCTCCTGAATTGACGAAGGGGAACAGGAGCACGGTAAGGACAACCAGTATGCCCCGTTTTGCAAGGGCAAGGACCATATCACGCTGGAAAGCGAGCTCATCTGCGACCGATACCCAGACCGTGAGCCGGTCCCGAAACGATTCGAGCAGGGGCAGGTATTCCACCAGCAGTTCCAGCCTCGTCGCCTGGATATGCACCCGAAAAGGATACCCGGCAAGTATCTCCAGGCAACCATTTAGTATCCGGGTTTTTCTCTCGGTGTAGAGATTGTCGAATCCGTCCACCAGTAGATTTCCCACATCCTCCCCCGATTCAAGTACCTCGCGGAGAAGGGTCGTCGTATTGGTCTTCACCCGTATTTCGCCCTTCTTCCACCACGGATTGTAATGCTCGAAACAGTAGGGACTCCGTTCTGTATCGCACTGTTCACACCCCATGAACGGACTTGTCCGGTAGGTGAAGGAATGTATCGTGGGGGTGAGTGCCCCTGCTCGGCGGAAAGCGGATGGACTCTGGTAATACCGGATATTCACCGGCGACTCTTCAGTTTCCCTGTTCTGCTCGTCTTCTGTTTTGTGCAGTTCTTCCCGTGCCTGCATCTCCTTCCATGCCGCGTCCATCATAGTGGCACTCCCAGGTTGTATTCTCTTATCAGAAAATTGTTGAGCATACGTGTTCGCCGCGGCGGGAAAGTATGTCCCGGCCAGCCCGCGTATGAAAAATTCTGGTTCATTGGCGAGCGAATCCAAAAAAATCAATTATTTTCGCCTCCTCGCTGTTTTGCGTGGGGACACTGAATCGAATTTGTTTTCTCCATACCAATTCAGTCACTCGCAACCGCCTCCGGGGCGTCCTCACATACCTCATACCAAAATTGCAAAAATTTTCACGGTGAATCGCCCTCGTGGTATTTTTTTCGGGCGGCGGCGTGGGCATCGCACATGGAGGTGCAGGAGCGGATAGCCCCCACAACATGTATCCGGTTCATCAATCCAACCCATATCAGGGAGAAAAGAGCCATTTTTTCCCCGTGAAGGAGCCAGAAATTCTCCGATTATTTTCAGATATTTTCAGCAGATCGACCGCATTCTTTCTGTCCAAAAATACCGGATGTCAAAAAAGAGTCCGGGTACAAACCCGGTCTTTTTTAGTCCCTTTCTTCTACGCACACCGTGAGGTTGAACCGCCTCGCATTCCTGATATCACACCCGTCGAGGGCAAAGATACCGTCGAAGTATGTCGTCCCCTCCCCGACCGCCCGGAATCGCATCCGGTAATAACCGGGAATGGACTTGAATGAATAGGGCGTCACCTCAATGTCCTCCGGCATTACCGAGAACGTACCTGCATTCATCAATTCGAGACCGGACCCTTCGGTCGGCATGATCCAGCGGTAGGCAAGGGTGGGGATGACACGAAGATCGATCTCGAGTACTTCCCCGGGATACATCTCGATCGTTCTTCCCGAATCGCTCTCGTTCAACGAGTACCGGACGCCTCCGGGCAGCGGCCGGGTGATCGGGACCGACGTGTCGGTCCGGGGCGGCTCGACATAGTTCACATATCTCGGTACGCATCGCGGCTCCGATCCTTCAGGGGCAACAAAATCGAAGTACGAGTCAGCTAGCCCGCAGTTCACTTCGATCGATTCGTATTGTACTTCCCTGTTCGGCACGTCCGACCGGGTAATGGACCCGGCTGACTCCGCACCGGGAGTCGCAGGGGTCAACGTCGGAGTGGACATTCCCGGGGGGAGTGTCGGGCCCGTCGTGGGATCATAGTATGTCAGAATCATCCATGCAAGACCTGTTGAAGGCTCGACCCAGGCACGGACACGCGAGCTTATGTATGGAGTATATTCATCAGACCAGGGAGCGGTCACCACCTCGATCAGGTACCGGTCACGTGAATCCGAACGATCACGATCGATGATGGAGAAGCCCCGGTCGGATACGATCTGCCGGACCATCGACTGGTAGTCGTATTCGCGCCTGATATCTGTTCGTGAAGAAAGGTCAAAGGTTCCACTATCGGCATTATACCATGCCGTGGAAGTCCCGTTCGTGGTCGCAAACGTACCCGGGAGGCGGGATCCGGACTCCAGTACCTCCATCCTGGCAAAGGATGGCGATTTGTAGTCGTACATGATCCGTGCATAGCCGGGATCATCTCCTGTCCTCCCTGAGGTGACGACATACTCCGCACGGTAATCCCTGATGGTGCCGGCCTTTGCCAGGTACTGGTCGGCCAGTTCGCTCACGGAGAGATTGGCCGCGGGCGGAGCCTCCGTTGTACAGCCCGCGCCTGCAGCGAGAAGGAGCAGCAGACACAGGAGAGATAGCGCAGGCAGGACCCTCTTCATCACACGTAACAGTTCAGGATAGTGACAGATAACCTTTCCCCGGTTTCCCCGGAGAAGAGGTCCGAAAACCCCCTATCGGACAACCCGGTATATCGCTCGTGTATAATGCGGTTTCCCGTCAATGAAATGCGTATTGACCCTTCCCTGGATGGGAATCGGATCTCCGCTCTTGCTCACGAAGGTGGCCTCTATCAGGCCCGCATCCTTCCCCTCCATGACATCCTGGAAGATCCGCCTGCAATGGTCCATGGATTCGGGGTGGATGATATCGAATAAATTCAGGTGTTTGACCTCCTCATCCGTATAGCCGAGAGTGTCTTTCCATGCGCGGTTCACATAGAGAAATGAGCCGTCCGGCCCGACACTCTGGATGAGATCGCTTGCATGTTCGAGGATGTCATGGTAGAGTTCCAGTGCAGCCTCGAGTTCGGCCTTCCTGTGCGTCAGATTCTTCATGGCTGCAATCCAGTGCTGGAGTTCCAGGGAGGCCAGGCTGTATACCCTCGCGTCACTGGTCTGGATATGAAAGATGTTTATGAGCGGTTCGCTCCCCACGATCAGGCATGGATGTGTGCGAATCACGTCCTGGATCACGTCGGGGAGAAAGTCCTCGACCCTGTACGAACAGATCAGCATGACCTTTCCTGTGCCAAGGAGACGTTCGAATCCGGTGAGATCGGATCGGAGCATCTCGATGCCCTTCTGTCTCCGGACCATGGAGATATCCCTGATGATGCAGATCCCGTGCCACCCTTCATCGAGGGCACAACGGAGCTTTTCCTCGAGAAAGTTGACGGCATGAGAGATATCCATGAATGCCCTGTGGATGAGCGGATCCGAATTAGAGAGCATGAGGATGCCGTCCCGTATCCCCTTCCTGCTGCAATCGACCCCCCCCTTCTCAAACCAGTCGATAACATCGGTTTTTTTCTGTTTCTGGGTGATATAGTGGACCTTCATTCCGATGTCAAGCGAATGCAGGATAAGCCGCGTCAGGGTCGACCTGTAATCGTCGTCACTTGAATAGAGAAAGGCGATATGGTCTCCGGAACCGAACTGCTCAATTTTTGGAAGATGGCTCTGTATATCGGCTGTATCGGCGAGGTTCATATTTTCCGGCATTGAATATATCCCTTCGAATAACTGAAAATGGTTGGTGCAACCATATATTATTTCGCACGGTTAGAGAGATCCCATTTACCGAATAATCTGCCGTGCTGATACTGCAGCGAAAATTTTCTAAAAGACGGAATCAGACGAAATTTTGTGTCGTGAAGCGGAAATGAATGCCTGAATGTATCCTGTAGCGCCGGTGATCAATTTGCAGGTGGCGAGAGAAGAGATCATCTCTGGCAAACGACGATTAAGTTTCGCTTGAGAATTTCATAAAACGGTTGTCAGCAGTTGGGCTGCACTGAAGGTGCAGGGTGAAAAACTCTCTTTGTCTCCCGAAAAAATCATAATCTCCGGATTATCATCCAGTCCGCCATTGCTGTTTTGAACCCGTTTCCATCATGAGGACCGGGTATACGAACGATAAACCCTTTTTTTGCCGTAATCCTCTCTATATAGGGATTCCCCTGCGATAATGCTCAATCGGGGGAAAGAAAAAAGTATGAATGAATCACCAGGACTCTGCAAAAGCCATATTCACATAGATGTCTTCGAGCCGGGCCTTGTGTCCCCGCTCCATGTTTGCCAGCTGCTCGAATACCATCCTCTGTTCAGGATTTGCACTGGCCCTGGCGAACTGGGTATACATCTGCATCGCGGCAAGTTCTTTCTTGATAGCGAGCACAAGCCCCTCCACCGGTTTCATTTCGGGTGAAAGTTTTGGAGTACCCGTATCGTCGATCACTTTGTAGTCGTGAGCAGGGTCGAAATGGAGCATCTTTACATCTTTTGACAGGAACTGCTGGAGAACTTCCCTGTGGGTCTGTTCTTCTCCGGCAAGCTCCTTGAAGAGCGATTTCAGGCCAGGATCTTTCACCTTGTCTGCAGTACTCTTGTAGAAGGTATATGCTTCCACTTCATTGTCAATTGCTTTGGAAATGATCTTTCTGTACTCTTCGGCATTCATTTCTTTATCACCACTATATCTGATCAATCATTTGAGTATTAATGATATTGTTGGCGGAAAATCCAGGGGCACTGCCCTGATGAAAACGTCTGGCTTATCCCCTGATGCACCAATCACAAAAAAATTGCGACAGAACAAAAATCCCCAAATAACGGTGCGAATCCAAATATTCTTCCTGTCAATCCCCGGGATACAAAAAAAACCCGGTCCTTTTTCGCATCAGGTCTCCATTTAGGATAATAGCAAATTGTGCCAGTCAGACGATGCACTTTTCCGAACTATCCCAACATAATACCAAAAAATTCCCCTTTCATGAACCTGTGAAACCCAGGGCTTGAAAAGACCGGAAAGAAAAAACCGACTGACATCGCACATTGTAGTTGATGAAGAGTATCCCGAGTATCCTTCTTATTATTATGATAGCCATTCTCCTTTGTTTTGCGGGATGCCTGCAGGAACAGGAACCACAAACAATGACCGATACATCCCGGGAGGCGATGCACCGTCTCCTCGGCGAGGCGACAGGCGCGATACAGGCCACCCTTTCAAATCTGGATGCTTCAACCTCCGACGCTGCAACCGCACTCGGCACGACCGGGCTCTCCGGGCCGCTGGCAGACAGGGTTCTCAATCGCCTGGCAGGCATTCATCCGGCCATTTTGAGCGCGGTAACCTTCGATCAAGACGGGACTGTCCTTTCTGCGGAACCGGAGGATGCAAAAGTGCTGATCGGGCAGGAGATTGGCTACCAGGAGGCCGTGTCAGGCGTCCTCGATACGAAAGAGCCCCTGATGAGCAAGCTCTTCCCACTTGCACAGGGTGGATATGGCGTGGTCATCGAGTTCCCGGTCTTTTCGGCCGACGGGACATTCAGCGGCGCAGTCAGCACAGCATTTGTCCCGTATGACTTGATCGCCCCCATTCTGGAGAATGCGACAGGCAACACCCCCTACAGCTTCATGGTCCTCCAGACGGACGGCCGTATCCTCTACGACCCCGATCCCGAAGAGGTGGGCAAAGAGACCCTCAATGAGACACTGTATACGGATTTTCCGGAGATCCTCGATGTGATGAGCCAGCTGTCCGTTGACCGTTCAGGGCATGCGACCTACTCGTTCTATGATACCGGCTTTGGAAAGATCGTCAGGAAGGAGTGTTACTGGGAAACCGCCGGGCGGCACGGGACTGAATGGAGAGTCATGATCATCAGGGAGATATAGAAAAAAGTTGACGGTCTCCGGTCTTTCCTGTGAAGATGGATACGCCATTTTCATTTTTGCGCAGTCTTTTTTTCCTGTATCACAATGGCGAATCACGAGAATTTACGGGTGATGTCGTTCTTCCTGCCTGTGAGCGATCTCGTCTCCCGGAGAAGCGGTATGCCCCCGCTTCGGCTTCCGAACGCATCACCTGACAAGAGAACAACAAGCACATCAAAGAACGAGATCTTCCGGGATCCGGGATGGTTATGGGTGAGGTGTTCATAACCCCGGGCACCGGGAGCGTACGTTTCGCCGACCACGAAAAAACAGCGTCTTCACAGATCACCGGATCGGGGACCGGCTCCTCCTCCCGGCCGCCGATTCATTCTTTTCAGATCCCCATCTTCACTGCGACTTCCCGTGCCCAGGCAGCGATCGCATCCCAGTCCCGGAAGTCGCCCTCAGGCCCCTTTACCATCTTCCATATCTTCTTCTCGAAGAAGGAGAGTTTCCCGGGGTCCAGCTTGCCGGCAAACATCGTCGATGCGAGCGGCTGCAACGGTTCAAGCGCTGCATGCAGGGTATCAAGGCAATCAGTCACCGCCTTTGGATCATCCGATGCGGGAGCAATTCCTGCTGTGAATGCAGCAAGGCGGAGCGTGGAGAGCGCGTCCTGGTGCTTGTCAACGAACTTCTTCACATCGACCACCTTTCCCTTGTACACGGGTGCACCGATGATGACGGCATCATACTCGTCAAGAGAGGTGATCTCCTTCATTCCGGCAACATCCACGGAATGCCCTGCTGATTGCAGTTCATTCCCGATGGCCCGGGCAATTTCGGCCGTCGATCCCTTGCGGGTCGAATAGGCGACAAGAATTCGTGCAGGCATATCTCAACTGTTTTTGTATATGTGGCTGGGATGGTATCAATGTGATGGGTCGTCTCTGCTCCGGTCCCAGGGAAAAATTCCAGCCTTTTCAGATGAATATCCTCGTTTTTGACGATATATGTGAACTGATTGCCTGCATGCAGGTGATAAAAAATGGCCCCTCGCTATCATGCGGGGATAGGACTGATGAACCGGTAGCAGGGAAGGGGCCCCATGTCCGCCCTCACACCCCCTCGTGCAATGCCGGGCAACTGGCGAGACCAGGAAGCCCCGGCGTTTGGAGTGACTGAGTCGATTTGCACGGAACAACCCGGTTTCTCTCATCTCACATAAAAAAACAGAGGGGAGGACCAAAACGTGGTCACACCCAGGGTTCCCGGTCAGCTGGGGTTGAGTGACCTGAACGGCACGATCTCGTCATACACCTTCAGTCTCCCGACTTCGGGTGCCGTAGCCCAGATCTCAATCCGGTTCTTATCTGTGCTGCAGGGAAACTCCAGGTTCTCGCCCATGGAAAACGGCTGTCTCATCGACTGCGTCTCTGAACTGCCGTCGGGTTTCGTGAGCGTGACCTCCACGAGAGAGACATAATTCAGGCCGTTTCCGCCCATGAGTCCAACGAACATCAGCGGTTTGACCATGTTCCCGTTCGCGGTCACCTGGAACGTGAGCGAATACTGCGGAGGCAGAGACTGCGTGGGACCGGGGATACCCATTCCTGCCGGCGTTTCGGGCGTGAAGAAAGCGGTCGGGGACGGCGTCGCCATGGACGTCGGTTCAGGAGTCGCCTGCGGTTCAGTCGGTGCCTGTGTGCACCCTGCAGCCGCGATGAAGACTGCCAGGATAAGAAGACATACCAGGGTGATCTCTTTCATGGATGAATATCAGGATCATCGGTCCTGATAATGGTTATCGTACCTGTCGTCAATCGGGCTCGCCCGTACAGAAAACTGGTTACCTGAGAGAGATACTCCCAGGAAAGCGGCCTGTGCTGATTTTTCTTCCTTTACCGGATACCAAGGCCTATCCCATACAATTCATTCTGATACGGGATTGCCGTGTGGGAAAAGCCTGCCCTGGTCAGCAGTGATCGGAGATCAGCAACCGTATAATCACCGATCAGCGTATCGAGGGGGCCGATCATCTTCTCCGCCATCTCCTGCGAGAGTCCGTTCGTGCGCATGAATTCTCTGAAACGGCCACAGTAATAGTCAAATTCCCACTGGTTCCCCGGGAGAAAAGACATCCCCATCTATAAACAGACCGCCATCAGAAAGATTCTGATGGGCCTTTCCGGCGATCCGGGCTCGTTCGACGGCAGAAAACGCGATAAGGCACTGAGTCGTGATGACGGCATCAAATGGCCCTTCCGGCCATGCATGCCTGATATCCCCCTCGATGAATCTCACGTCGCACAGGGACTGCTTTGTCCTGGCGATCTCAATCATTCCGGGGTTGCTGTCGATGCACGTGATATCGCATCCGAAAACCCTCTCCCGGATTTTCACCGTGAGAATCCCCGTACCGCTCGCAAGTTCAAGCACCCGGCGGGCATTGTGCGGAATATAGCCCGCAGCGGTCTCATAGAATTCCTCCCATCGCGGGATGACGAGCGGGACGAGTGCGTCATAATTTTCAGGTCTCTCTACGTCATAATCGGATCGATTCATCTCCCTTCTCCCAGAAAGAGCCATTAGGTTCTCCCAAAGGGAGACAATGCAATAAACCTTGTCAAAATATCCGTTCATCACCTCGCGAAAACTTCGGAAACAGCCGCCCTGTCCTCTCCATGTACTCCCGGTATTCATCGCCGAACCGATCGATCATCATCTGCTCCTCCGGGCCCACCCGGACAAGGTAAAGCGGCAACATGGTGGCAAACATGGAGAATCCTGCTATCCAGTTCCAGAGCAGGAGTGGCTGGGCGAGACCCCACAGGAGATGGGCGGAATACATCGGGTGACGGACCCGGGAGTACACTCCAGCCGTGACCAGGCACTGTTCCGGCCTGGTACCGGTTACCGGCGAGAAAGAAGATCCAAGATCCACGTGTGAACGCCACAGGAGCCAGATAGCGGAAGCATAGACGATGACACCGGCACAACCCGCCCAAACCGGAAGGGGGTAATCCAGCGGGGAAAGCAGCGATGAGAATGCATATACAACCGGCAGCACGAACATTCCAAGAGCCGGCAGGTAGACGAGCGGTGTGTCGGCCTTCGGCCTCTTTGCCTCCTTTTTGACCAACGCGCGGTAATCCCGCGAATAGTGCCACCTGATCACGCTGGCGACCAGGAGACCGGAAAAATAGATGGCTGGAAAGAGGGTCGGGTTCATGTATATCAGGTACGCACTGTTTTGCGGCAGTGATACATCAGTATTTCGAAGACCGGGACGGCAGTTTTTAACGATTCAACCATATACAAAGAGGTCCCCGGGGTGCCTTTGATGTTCCCGGGAGGTTGCATTTTTATTGTAGCATAACCCAATTTTTCACAGGTGGGGGGATGATCAGGGGCAGGTATCCTGCTGTACGCAGGACGATACAGTGTGTCTTTTTTGTCATGTTGACCCTCGTACTCCTCACGTTTCTGCTGGGAGTTCCCGGCTCCGCCCAGGTACACGAGAAGGAGACCGTCCTCGTCATACACTCCTATCATCCCGGAATGGTGCTCTCCGACGAGGAACTGAGAGGGGTACGGGACAGTCTCGCCCCTCTTGGTGACAGGGTGGATGTCAGGGTTGAATACATGGATACCAAGAGGATCTCTGGTCCGGAACACCTCGGGAACCTCTACCAGGTATATGCCTATAAATACCGGGACGTCCGGGTGGATGCCATCATCACCGGGGACAACAGCGCATTTGACTTTATAAAGGAATCCCGGGACGATCTCTTTCCGGGAGTTCCGGTTGTTTTCTGTGGTATCAATTATTTCTCCACTGACATGATCCAGGGGATGGAGAACATCACCGGTGTCGTCCAGGACAACGATGTCAGAAGTACCCTCCGGGTCGCACTCGAACAGTTTCCGGGAACGCAAAACATCTACGTGGTTCACGACAACACGGATACCGGAGTGGCAATCTATAGCCAGGTCACTCAATTTGTTCCTGAATTTGAAAATGGAATAAAATTTATCTTTTTATCCAACCTTACGATCGCCGGGCTGCTCGAGAGGGCAGCAGACCTCCCCGAAAACAGCATAATCCTTCTCCAGCCCTTCAACCGTGATTTGGAAGGCACGGTAGTCACCCACGAGGAGATAGGAGACCTTCTCGACGCCTGGACAGATGTCCCGATATACGGAAACACAGAGATGAACCTCGGCCACGGTGTCATCGGGGGCAAGATCACGACAGGATACTCACAGGGTAGGCTTGCAGGCGGGATGGCGCTCCGAATCCTCGAGGGTGAACCGGCATCATCGATTCCTGTCGTGACCAACAGCCCGAACGTGTACATGTTCGATCATGAGAAGCTCCTGGAATATGGTATCGACCAGGCAACACTTCCGGAAGGCTCGATCATCGTCAACGCACCACCAGAGGAGAAGGTCCCGGCATGGATATTCTATCTCGTTTTACTGGGACTCTGCTGCCTGGGTGTGGTGGTCATACTCCTCGCTCTCCACCTCCGTGTGCGGAAACGGATCGAGTCCGAATTGAGGGAGAGTATAGCCGAGAAGAGAGCGGCGGAGGACGAACTGGTCCGGAAGAACGAGGAGTTGAACGCTGCGTACCAGCAACTGAAGGCCCAGGACGGAGAACTGCGTGAGAATTACCGGGAACAAAAGATGATAGAGCAGGAGCTTCGCGAGAGTGAATCACGGTACCGCCATGTCATCGAGGACCAGACAGAGTTCATATGCCGTTTTCAAAAAGACGGGACAATCCTCCTGGCAAACAATGCGTTCTGCCGGTATTACGGGAAACCCTGCAGCGAGATCATCGGTCATACAATCGGGATCGATATTCCTGACGCTGATCAAACGAGGCTTCGGGACCATTTCGCGTCGATCACCCCGGAGGACCCGGTAAAAGGCATCGAGCACAGGGTCCTCCTGCCCGACGGCGAGGTAAGGTGGCAGCAGTGGACCGACAGGGGAATTTTCGACCCCGGGGGAGAGATCATCGAATACCAGTCAGTCGGCAGGGACACCACGGACCAGAAGAAAGCCAGGGAGGCGTTTGCACTGGCCCGGAAGAAACTGAGCGTCCTGAACAGCGTGACATTCACCGACATTAAAAACACCGTTTTCAGCCTCTCCGCATACCTGGCGTATGCAACCGACATGGAGAGTGATCCCCGGATCCGGGAAATACTGGAGAAACAGGAAGCAATGCTTGCAAAGATCGAGGGTTCGCTGGACCTGGCGCAGGCATACCAGGAGATGGGGATCAAGCCCCCCCGGTGGCAGGACGTGAACCAGGTATTCCTTTTTGCCCTTTCTCACCTTGATCTGGAGCAAACCTCGAAGGTTTCACGGGATGTGAGACTGGACGGACTTCAGATCTACGCAGACCAGCTCTTTGAGAAGGTGATCTTCAACCTTACCGACAACGTCTTCAGGCACGGGGGTCCGGTCACCCGGATCTCCCTCTGTTACCGGGAAGTTCCTGACGGGATCGTCCTTGTATTCGAGGATGACGGGAGAGGTATCGCACGCGAAGACAAGGAGAAGATATTCCGGAAGGAGTACAGTGGAGAGAGAAAAATGCTCGGCCTCAACCTGGCCAGGGAGATCCTCGGAATCACGGGGATCACGATACAGGAGACCGGTGAGCAGGGCAGGGGCGCCCGGTTCGAGCTGCATGTACCGAAAGGTGCCTACAGGTTTGCTCACCGGTGATCCAGGCCGCCGATTTTGCGTCATCTCTTTTAAATACCAAAAAAATGCATGATTCGCTTCCTGGCAGATGCACAATACGTGTGAAAACGGCGGTGCCGTCTTCGGGTTCATGCAGACGCTATCAATGCCTGGCCAGTGTATACACCGATAACGAGATGATGACTGCCCCTATTGCTGCTCCGTAGGCAAGGATGTTGAAGGTCCCTAGCCAGGTGAGTGCATCGCCGAGAAAGAGCACGGCAAGGACGATGATAACAAGACCCAGGAGCTTCTCCTTCAGGTCGTCGAGATCGCAGATCCTGAGCCAGCCGGGCAATGGGGCCCTGGCGATGAAGAGTTCATACAGGCCGGGTGCGACGATATAGAACACCGTTGCGACAAGGAAGATGTCAATTATCCCGATGAAGATTGCCCGCAGACCTTTCAACACGACAAGGTCGACCCGGATGTTGAATCCTACTTCGTATAACGTGAAGACGGCGAGCCCGAAGCCGAAGACAGAGAGTGCAACCGAGATGAGTGCCGATCCGATAACTGCCGGCATGAAGAGCCAGCTGCTTGCACCGGCGATGGTGTTGACGACGAATGATTCCTGTGACCTGCATGCGGCCTTCATCTCCCGGGGTCCGGGGTCGCGCTCCTCTCCGCCAGGACCCTCCTCTCTTTCAACGCTCAATCTGACACTTCCGAATCCGGGCTGCCCCGCTGTTCGGGGTTTTTCCGGTTGCCATACGCATAATTGGACCGGGGTCGCGCTCCTCTCCGCCAGGACCCTCCTCTCTCTCAACGCTCAATCTGACACTCCCGAATCCGGGCTGCCCCACTGTTCGGGGTTTTTCCGGTTGCCATACGCGTAATTGGACCGGGGTCGCGCTCCTCTCCGCCAGGACCCTCCTCTCTCTCAACGCTCAATCTGACACTCCCGAATCCGGGCTGCCCCACTGTTCGGGGGGTTTTCCGGTTGCCATACGCATAATTGGACCGGGGTCGCGCTCCTCTCCGCCAGGACCCTCCTCTCTCTCAACGCTCAATCTGACACTCCCGAATCCGGGCTGCCCCGCTGTTCGGGGTTTTTCCGGTTGCCATACGCATAATTGGACCGGGGTCGCGTACAGAACTTTCCGGGGTCCGTCCCGGCACCTGTCGCGATCGGTATTTCATCCCGGGCATCCTGGCCAGGAACCCTGGTTTCTCAGAAGAAGACCTTCTCCCATGACGCCCATCTCCGAAGGGAGATCCTCACCAGCAGGTACGCGGGGAGCGCGAGAAACACGGCAGAAAAGGCGAACCGAAAATCGAGGAGGGAGAGCCAGATGAAGACGAGGAGAACGGGCCCGATCATCAGGAGCGAGGAGAGCAGGACCCGTGCATTGTATACCATGACGGCCGGCCAGAGACCTGTGAGATAGATCATCACCGAACAGGCATAAAACGAGACCGAGACGGCAAGCACGACAGCAGGGAACGCCTCCCTGGCATGCCCTGACAGTATCGCTGTCACGGCAATGGTCAGGACCAGGATTGTTTGGAGGACGGAAAAACTGGTGAACTTGCTCTGTATGAGATCAGGTGTCCCGAGCGGGAGAAAGGTGTAGGTACCGACAGAGTCGAACTCGGTGAGCCAGGTGTACATCGTCGCCGCGATGACACCCGCAACCGCGGCAAAGGAGAAGAGTATCTGGACATCGGGGAGCACCGCAGAGAGGACGGAGAGACTCACCCAGATGACTGCCAGCGGGAAGAGAAACGAGAAGAGGACCTGTCCGACAAATGCCCCGCTCCTCCAGAGGTCAAGGATATCCTTCGCAACGAGGGGGGCCGCAGGAAGCCCCCCCAGCCTTCCCGCTATTTCTCCGTACTGGTTCGTGTAGCGCTTCTCCCTGCCGGAGAACGAAAGGGTCATTCCGGAGATGGAGACGGAGAACGGAAGGGCGATTGCCAGAATGGCATAGCAAAAAACAGGGGCGGAGAAGTCGCGGTACAGCGCGTAGGGCGGAAAGAGGTAGACCGTGCCGGCAATTTGCAGCCAAACGATACCCGCGGCGATAAGGATGACGCCCGATAAGACGAGAGCGAGGAGCGCCGGGCTTTTCGCGTAGAGCATCGAGAGGAGAAAGACGAGCGCGAGGCCGAACAGGAACGAAAGGGTCAGCGTTACCGTGATCAACCCGACAAACGAGATCGAAAGCCCGGAGAGCGGTATTCCGAAGGCTACACCGGCAATGAACGGGAGGACCCAGAGCAGGAAGTAATATACCGTGTCCTTGGCAACAAACGTGGCAAATATGCGGCGGTCCGAAATGGGAAGACTCCGGGACGAATAGGCGAGAAGGCTTGCCTGGCCGAACCGCCGGTTCATCACTTCCTGGCCAAGAAGTCCGAATCCTCCAACCATGACCCCGAGCAGGAGGAACTGGAGATGGACGACAAGGGATAGTGTGCCTCCCGGAATAACCGCCTCCAGGTAGGGGATCATGGCAGATCCCATGAACGTGATGGCCGCAACAAGGACGGGAAAGAGGGCGAAGCCGAGGCTCCCGAAGATGGTGGAATGCATCCGCCATTCCTCCCTGAACATGGCAACGAAAAGTTCAGGCATAGGTATCTTTCCCCACCGCATTGAGGAAGAACTCCGAGAGCTTCTCTTTTCGGGCAAGGATTTCAGCAACCGATCCGGAATGGACGATCTGCCCCCTGTGGAGTATTGCCACATCGGAGCAGATCTCCTCTGCCACCTCCAGGATGTGGGTCGATAGAAAGATCGTTCCGCCGTCACTGACGTACTCACGCAGGTATTCCTTTACCGTCTTCTGCATCACCGGATCGAAATTGATGAGCGGTTCGTCGATCAGCGCAAGGACGGGGCGGTGGAGAAAGGCCTGTGCAAACATCAGCTTCTGTCGTGTCCCCCGGGAGAGATCCTTGCACAGCACGTCTTTTTTGTCTGCGAAGTCAAGAAACTCGAACCACCACCGGGCCTTTTCATCGGCATCGTCGATCTTTCGGATCCGTGCGACAAAATCCAGGTACTCCGACGCGGTGAGAAAACTTGGCGGGGTCTCCTGCTCAGGGATGATTCCCACCTTTACCCGGGCGAGCACGGGATCTTGGACGACATCCACCCCAAGAACCGTCGCCGTCCCCGACGATGGCCGCACCTGCCCTGTGAGCATCCGGATCATCGTGGTCTTTCCTGAACCGTTCGGGCCGAGCAGGCCGAACAACGAGCCGGCCTCGACACTGAGTGATACATTGTCCACTGCTGCGAGATCGCCGTAGTACCGGGTGAGGCCGTCTGCCTCGATGACCGCATTCATGAATGACTCCCACGCCCGTATACACGAGTGCTACGGATCGGTTGGTTGATCTTTTCTGCCAGGTACTATTTCGGGTTTTCTCCCCGGATTTTGTTGGAATGCCGGTTCTCCTCTCATACAAAGACCGTGTAGCCTTCCCGTGAAAGGATTGCCCGCACTTTCCGCTCCCATTCGTTCCTGTCGGTGATCTCGAGATCCTCGATCTGATCAGCCCAGAGGTCATGCAATGCAGGGTCGTCCGCGGCAAAATGCCCCGCCCCCAGGAGGCGCCCTGCACGTCTCCCATTGGAATCCAGGATGAGCATGGTCCAGCACCCGCATTCCCTGCAGATGTCGGGTTTTGTTGCATGGACCGTGCACAACGCAAGTCCGGTTACCGGGTCCCTGCGGAGAAACGGGCAGGAGAGTGGCTCGTCGGCAGCCACTGCCGATTGCGTGAAGAGCTGGGTCTTGTCGGGATCGATCGTGACGAGGTATTCCTCCCCCGTATACTGGTTGTAGATCAGGAATACCAGGCCTTCCTTCTGATCTTTAATATGAAAGACATCGCCCATCTGGCTGCAGCATTCCCCGCATTGCTGGCAGAAAAACCCCATTCCAATATATACGGGGCACCTGCAACTACATAACTGCACCGAAAAACCCGCCGCGGGTCCGCCGACGGACAACAGTTTTATCCATCAAAGTCGAGCATATCTGCATGAAACGGCTGTACCGGTCCGGATCAAAACGAGTGCTTGCCGGGGTGTTCGGGGGGCTTGGCGAGTATTCGGACACTGACCCAAATCTTTACCGTGTCATTTTCCTTCTGTTCCTCCTCTTCTCGCTCATCGTCTGGGCATTTCTTCCCATTGGGATCCTGGGATATATCTGTGCATGGTTCATCCTTCCCGAGGGACCCTGAATAACAGGAGGATATTGCACGGGATGCAGAAGATATGAAGGATATCGTCTCATAAGGTCTCTGACTGGATCACCGGGCCAGAGACGCACGAGACGAAATTTACGCCGGATTTTCAGGGCAGACTCTTCTGCATGCACCAGGGAGAGGCGCAGGTTGCCGGGGAACAGGAGGATGGCAAAAGATCTCCCGGGTGGTATACCATACCGGCTGTTTGTTTCCCGACTGAAGCACATTCCCCCGGCCCTGCCGGAAACCTGATAGAAAAGTTCGTTTCTCATCTGCAGGCGGGGAAAAAAGAGATGGAACTCCGGGCGCTTGATCGGGCAGGTCTCCTAACAGGCAATCCTGTATCAGGGGGATGAACCGGTGATTCACATCATCCGGCCCTGCCAGAGATGCAGGTGTATCCGGGGTGAATGCCAACTGTCCATGTACGAACCCGCATGGCCGCACCCCGTCATAACAGTAAAATAATCTAGAAGCGCCGGAATTCTCTTTTTGGCCGGGGCGGGCGGGCTTCATCGATTCTCAATGTCCGGCCTTCAAAGACAGTCCCGCTCAATTCTTCCTTGGCTTTCTCTGCTTCCTCGGGACTGGACATCTCGACGAATCCGAACCCTTTCCTCTCGATAATCCGCACTTCTTTGACTTCGCCGTAATTCGAGAACAATTCCTTGATTTGTTCTTCGGTTACGGAATAGGTGAGATTCCCCACATAGAGTGTACTTCCTTCCATAATTTTTCCTTTTGCACCTTCTCGTGAGCTGGGAATGATAAAGTAGTTTTGTATCGGAACCAAAAATTCGCAGCCCAGACAGGTGAGAAGTCGTCTCCTGCATGATGCATTTTGATACGTATTCCTGGTCGTGACCACTCCGAACCGACAGCAGGATACAAAATATTCAGGCAGGCTCCTGTGGCGACCCGGCAGATCGTTTTCACGCGAAACGATGAGCCTTTTCCCATATCGTTCTTGTTTTTGCAGGGAAATTTCCATCTATCGATATTTGCCCCTTTGATCGCGCTCGATAGCGGTGAATGGACGATCTGCCGGATAATCCCGGAATTGCCGGGAACAGACACATTAATGATGTTTCGGATCATTGATCTTACCACTCGCTACAGTGCATATCAGACGGAGGTGGGAGCCATCGTTTGTTCGAGGAGTTGATTACCTGACAAAACCATCTAAATTCAATCCAGCTACTACCGAGATAGTTCGTGTACGGCTGCCAAAGAAAAGAAACAGGGAGATATTCGCCCAGGCCGATCTCATGCTCGGGGCAAACCACATACGGGTGCGGTGTTTTGACGGCGTTACCCGCCTGGGAAGAATCAAGGGAAAGATCAAGAAACGTCTCTGGATTCGCGAAGGAGACATACTCATAGTAGTCCCCTGGAGTTTCCAGGATGACAAGTGTGATATCTATTACCGGTACACCCGGCCGCAGGTGGACTGGCTGCGAAAGAACAATTATCTCAATGATTGAATATCTGTCATTCCCGGGATAATTATCGCTTTTTCACATTTCGGCCGTCAGATCCTTTCCGGCCAGGGGATTTTTAAAACGCCCTTTCCTGGTTTTCGGGTGCAAAAGATACTATATCAGATGAAAGCTGCATTATTACGAGGAATGAGAATAATATCTGGTTGATCCGGCATTTTAAAGGATACCCGGATTGGGACATTATTTCAGTCAATACAATTTCCATCATTTCCAGGTGCGCGCATGGGAGGGGAGGAGAAAACATCCACAACGGCATTTGAAGAAGAGATCACACGCGGAGTGAGCCTTCTCCGCGGAGATCCAAAGACGGCCATCCGGAAACTATCGGGCCCCATGATCGTGGCAATGCTCCTGCTCGCCGTCTATAACCTCGCAGATGCCATCTGGGTGGCGGGGCTTGGAGCCGACGAACTCGCCGCTGTGGGATTTGTCATGCCCGTATTCATGGTCCTGATTGGCCTCTCGAACGGCCTTGGTGCAGGTGCGACATCCGTAGTCTCCCGCCGGATCGGAGCCCGCGACAAGGAGGGGGCAGACAGTGCGGCATCGCATGCAATCCTGATCGGGCTTGTTATCGCGCTTCTCCTCACTCTTCCCCTGACCCTGAACATCAGGACCATTGCAGAGGTCCTCGGGGCAGGAAGTGTTGCGGGACTGGCAGCCGAATACGGAAGCATCGTCTTTTTAGGGACCATATTCATATTCTTTGTCCAGATATCGTATGCCATACTGCGTTCCGAGGGCGATACCACGCGGACCATGTACGCGATGGGGGCGTCGTCGGTCCTCAATATCGTGCTCGACCCCATCCTCATTTACGGGGCAGGAATGGGTGTTGCAGGAGCGGCGGCGGCAACAGTCATCTCGGTTGCGACCGTCTCTATCGTGATATTCTACTGGTTCAATGTAAAGAAAGACACGTATGTCACCCTCTCGTTCCGGAAGCTCAAGCCTTCGCGGAGGGTCCTGTCTGATATCCTCGGGGTCGGCCTGCCCGCAAGCATCGAGTACCTGCTGATGTCGCTTATCGTCATCATAAACAACATCATCCTCGTCGCGGTTGCAGGGACAGATGCTGTCGCGGTCTACACCTCCGGGTGGCGGATCGTCATGTTTGCTGTCGTGCCGCTGATCGGGATAGGCACCTCACTCGTTGCGGTCGCCGGGGCGGCATACGGTTCCCGGGAGTACCGCAAGCTGGAGATCGCACATCGCTATTCCATCAGGATAGGGACCGGCATCGCCATACTGACCGGCATCGTCACCTGGATCGGGGCACCCTGGATCACCATGGCGTTCACCTACTCTCCCGAGAGCGCCCACCTGGCCGCACAGTTCATCATCTTCTTCCAGACCATGTGCCTCTTCTATCCGTTCGTCCCTGCCGGCATGTTCTCGTCGTCGGTCTTCCAGGGGACGGGTCATGGCCTGACATCGCTCTTCATCACCGTGCTCCGGAACCTCCTCTTTATCGCAGTCCTCGCATACCTGCTCGGTGTGGTTATGGGGTTCGGCGAGATAGGAGTATACTTTGGCATCGTGGCAGGGAATATCACCGGGACACTTGTCGGCTATATCTGGGCAAGGTTCTTCATCTCCCGTCTCATCGCCTCCGAAGCCAGTATCTGAAGGAGCCGGCAGGCAGGGATCTGGTTTGTGGAGGATTCCACTACCCGAGCGGCGAGAAGAGACGGGAGACCTGTTCTTTTATCCGCACCCTTCGCGGGCGGTCCCGGTAGCTCTCCCTCGTGATCTCCGTGCAGAAGGGCAGGTCTCGTTCGAAGGCTGCCTTCAGCTCGCCTGCGTACTGCTCGTCGTACAGGAAGGCATTCGCCTCGAAGTTGAGGCGGAAGCTCCTCACGTCCCAGTTCGCACTCCCGACCGACGCGGCGATTCCGTCGACCACGAGGGTCTTGGCATGGATAAACCCGTTGTCATACGTATACGCCCTGACCCCGGCCTCCAGGAGGTCGCCGACAAAGGAGTAGGTAGCCCAGTAGACGAACGGATGGTCTGGTTTGCACGGGATCATGATCCTCACGTCCACACCCGAGAGAGCCGCGATCCGCAGGGCATCCGATACGCTCTCGTCCGGGATGAAGTACGGGGTCTGGATGTACAGGGACTCTGTCGCGGAATTGACAAGCTTCAGGTACCCTTCCTTGACCTGGTTCCACCGCGAGTCCGGGCCGCTCGAGACTACCTGGAGCAGGCAATCCCCTTTTCCAGCCGGTTCCGGGAAATAGTGGGATGAGTAGGCGACGTCTTCGGTCGATGCGTGGTTCCAGTCCATGAAGAACCGGATCTGGAGGCCGATCACTCCCGATCCCTCGATTCGGATCGCTGCATCCCTCCAGTTGCCGAGTGGGCCTTTGCCGAGGTACTCCTCGCCGATATTGTATCCCCCGATGAACCCGCAGGTCCCGTCAATTACGGCAATCTTCCGATGGTTCCGGTAATTGATCGTGAAGATCCGCGGGAAGAATGCGGCGTGCCGACCACCGGCCTCTTCGAGATCGGCGAGCATTTTCTTCGAGATCTTCATTCCAAGCGCATCATAGAGGAGGCGGACCTCGACCCCTTCCCGTGCCTTCCGGCAGAGGAGTGTCAGGATCTCGCGGCCCAGGGGATCGTCCCTGATGATGTAGTACTGGAGGTGGACATGGTGGCATGCCCCCTCGATCGCACGAATTAGGTCCCGGAACTTGTCGTTGCCGTCGGTGTACACCGTCAGACGGTTGTCATCTGTCACTATCGCACGGTTGTTCTCCAGAAACATCCGGATCACACCGAGAAATCGTGTGACCACCGGGTCGTCGCACGCGATCTCTTCCGATGCGATCTCCTCCTTCTGCTGGCCAATCGCCTGCGCGATGCGGAGATCGTGCTCTTCCTTCAGGGAAAAAAGCCGTTTCCTGGTGAAGTCCTGGCCAAAAAAGAGATAGAGGAAGAATCCCACGACAGGCAGGACCAGGAGGACAAGTATCCAGGAGAGGGCTGAATTGGGGTTACGGCGCTCGAAGAAGATGATCCCGAAGGCCATCAGATACTGGATAAGGAGGAAGATTTCCAGGATTGAGATCTCGATTGACAGGAGTGACATGGACAATCATCTCATTGTGTGAGGATACAGGATATTTTTTCCTGCGCGTGGTGCCCATCTCCGCAATCCCGATCAGGTTTTGCCGCAGATTGCCCTTTCATTTCCCTCCACCTCTTTGGATCTCCCGGAGACCATGAGAACGCGTTGATCGCGATGGCGTATTCCAAAAGGATGCTCTGAATATACTGAAAATTGTGAAATATCTGAAAGTATATGTGTTTGGAGTTCCTACACTGATCAGGGTGACCGATGAGACATGATGAACAGATACCTGCCTGCGGCGACACCGCTCGATGCAGATGCAGTGTCGAAGCGGTTGTGACGGTGGACGGGAGGGGACAGATGGTCCTTCCGAAAGAAGTCCGTGATCGGGCGGGGATCTCTGCCGGTGACCGCCTTGCAGTGATTTTCTGGGAGAAGGAGGATGATGTCTGCTGTGTCACGCTGATCAAGGCCGCACACTTCAACGGTATGGTCAGGTCACTGCTGGGCCCCATGATGGAGGATATCTCTTCCGAAAAACAAGGGTGAACAACATGGACAAACATGAGATAAGACGACGTGTGACAGAGAAGTATGGAGAGATCGCAGCGGGAAAAACCTGCGGTTGTGGCTGTGCACCAGGCTGTTGCGGGCAGGAGACCCCGGCTGAATCCCAAAGCCTCGGCATTGGCTACTCAAAAGAGGATCTGCTTTCCGTGCCAGATGGGGCCAACCTGGGCCTTGGTTGCGGAAACCCCGTGGCTATCGCATCATTAAAAGAGGGCGAGACGGTTCTCGACCTGGGATCCGGCGCCGGCTTTGACTGTTTCCTCGCGGCGCGACGCGTGGGAGAGTCCGGCAGGGTGATCGGTGTTGAGATGACCCCGCAGATGCTTGAAAAGGCCAGGAAAAACGTTGAAAGTGGCTCGTACGCAAACGTCGAGTTCAGGCTCGGCGAGATCGAGCACCTCCCGGTTGCCGACTCGTCGGTCGATGTGATAATCTCCAACTGCGTGATCAACCTCTCGCCTGACAAGCCGGCGGTCTTTTCCGAGGCATACCGCGTTCTCCGTCCCGGTGGGCGGATCATGGTATCCGATATCGTGATTACCCGGGATCTCCCCGATCCGGTCAAAAGATTGGCGGACGCCTACACGGGGTGCATATCAGGAGCTTCCAGAAGGGATGCCTACCTCGACTGCATCACCTCCGCAGGATTCCTGGATATTGCCATACTTGACGAGAAGACATTTCCAATCGATTTTATCACCAGCGATCCTGAGATCCGCGGGTTGTCCCCCGATCTCCTCGAAGGCCTGAAAGAATCTGTGAAGAGTATCAGGGTGCGTGCGATAAAACCGCGCTGACCTTTTATGCCGGGGGCCACAAAAACCACTGACCAATTCCAAACCCTAATCGCATCCGGGCACGAACAGGTATGGAATGAATCATGGCCCGGTTGTCCTTGTTCATGGATGGAAGAGCCGCCCGGCGATATGGGACCGCCTCGTTGAACGCCTGGAGCGCCAATCCTACCCGTGCTGGAACTTCGACCACTCACGGATGAAGGGCGCATCCCTCGAGGATATCGCCGGCGCACTGCGTGACTATATCCGGTCCAGGCGGGAAGAGACCGGTTATGCGGGTTGCCTGGATATCATCTGCCACTCGATGGGGACCTGCGTTGCCCGGTACATGCTCGAAGTGCTCGATGGCGACTCCATGGAGGAGAAAGCCCGGCAGCTCATCGGTATCGGCCCCCCAAACAACGGGTCATCGCTTGCAGAGCTCTTCTGCCACCCCGAGCACGGGAAGAATATCATCGATCGGCTCGCAGGCGTCTTCGTCCCCCATGGCTACGATCCCGCCGGCGATCTCATCGTCCAGCAGTTTCGGCCGGAGAGTGGGGCCATGACAAGGCTGAAGGCCGCGGGGACACGCCGGGATATCAGGTACCGGGTGATCGTTGCTGCAAACACCACGAAAAGCCAAAATTTTTTCCCGAGTTTTGAAGGCAGGACGCTTGAACTGGACCCTGAAGGCGGCCTTGAGACCACGTACTCGGGCGACGGCATTGTCCCGCACACCGACTCTTTCCTGCCAGCGGCGGAGATCTCGGTCCTTCCGGCGGACCCGGGCCTCCTCGCCCTCTGCCCCGACATGTACTGCCACATCAACCTCCCGAGGAATCCCGAGGTGATCGACAGGATCATGGATCTCCTCTCCGATGAGAAGACGGCATCCGCAGAAGATTAATCCAGGGGGATAGCAGTCCTGCTGTCCGCAGAGAGGCAGGCTGTCAAAAATTGTCGCCGGTATCCAGGATGGTGCTGCCCGCGGAGAGCTTCGTTCCCGGCTGCAGGATGGGTACTATACGCCCTCCATCTGTTTTGCAGGGCAGAAATTGCAGATCGAGAACGGGATATCCTCTTCCTTGTCACGTATCGGGCAGAAATACTCATCACCGCGCTTTTCGACGATAAATCCGCCGGGGAAAGGGGTGCCGACCGGATGGCCGGGTTCCTCGAGCACGAACATGGCAAAGGCAGAGAGCAGGTAGTAGAAGAGGGAGCGGACGGGATCGCCAAACGAAAACTCGGTGCCGGATGAACTGGAATTTTCAAAGCACCCTGCAGGTACCGCCGCCAGGAACCTGGCAAACGTCTCCTCGTCCGAGATCGGCTCCCCGAGATTGGAGAATTCCCCTGAACGGTGCATGGAGAGGAGCCGGTGGTACATCCCGAAGAACTGCATATCAAAGTAGGGGCGAATCTTCTCGCGGTAGGGTGACGGGAGCCGGTCAATCTCGTTTTTCATGGTGCCACCAATAACCTGGAGTTCGTACAGGGAGTACGAGGTTATCTCTTCGGCAATCATCCCCCCGAGCTCTCCCCGGGTGCGGGCGGATGCCATCCGGCGGACGGCCTTTGCGACGCGTGTAAAAGCAGAATCAGCCGGCTTCTCTGTGTCTCCTTCCTGAATGGCCCGGTTCATTCGATGGTTCGTTCTCCTGCATGGATGTTTCTGTCCTTTGATGCGAAAAAAGGTATTTACAAAAAACCTCATTAATGGACCCGTGCAACCCTGATGACATGAGTGATAGAAACCCGGGTGTAGCTGCATCCGCCGGAATCGCCCTGATCTGTCTTCTCCTCTTGACTCCCCAGGCGGCTGCCGACGCCTCGTGGTCCTATAAACAAATCTCCGATCCCGAACTGGACTCCATTTATACCGATATTTCAGGGGATTATGTGATATACTCGGGCTCGATTGGTGATGCAATGGATCAGAACTCGACCCGGGTCATCCAGCTCTATTCGCTGGACGACGGGGAAGAGAGACGGATTGCAACCCCGGATGCAGGATCCACCCTGACCGGTGAGGCAATAGACGGCAATTATGCCGTATGGTTCAGCGAACCCGTTTTCGGATCCGCAGCGGATGGCCCGAACCAGATCTTCCTGTATTCGATCGAGGGAGATACGTCGACGACAATCAGGATATCAGAGACTGCGGCCTGGCCGAAAATTTCAGGTGATGGCGTTGTCTGGTCCGAAAGCCCGGACGAATCCATCGCAAGTTCGATCATGCACTACGACATCCGGACAGAAGACACCACCATCATCCCCGGAATCAGCACGATCGATGGGGCGGACGTTGCGTTCGATGGTGATCATATCCTCTATACCGATGCGGAAACGATGGATCTCCGGTTATACGGGACAGTCACAGGGACGACAACAACCGTCTTTGAAAGGTCCCGCCTCAATACGACCCATGAGATTATCTCCGGGACAGCGCTCGGCGGCAATTATGTGCTGTATCGGAAGGATGTGCGCACCGAGAAGCCACGGGAGATGTACAGCGAACTCTGCCTGTACACCATATCAACCGGAGAGACTGTCCTCTTACGTCCCAACACCGGTGAAGTAACAGAAACACTCACGAAACAGGACAAAGAGGCTACGTTTGGTTCGCTTGCGACCGACGGAACCCACGTGGCCTGGGAGCTGGCTGAAGGGATCGCTCGCAACCGGATCATCGTGCTCGATCCCCAAACCATGGAGACCTCGTCTCTCTCTCCAGGGACCTTCGTCGACTTCATCAGTATCGACGGCCCGCACATGGCCTGGCTTGGTTCGGACCCGATCGGAGGCAACGGGAGCATTTACCTCGCTACGATGGAGAGGGGAGATATGATGCCTGCGACGACAAAACCAACCCGGGCTCCCGGCATTGGCCCGGTCCTGACAGTAGCAGGGCTTCTTGCAGCGTTCCAAATATCCAGGAGATGCAAGTGATTCGTGGCTCCTCCGGGCTTACCTGACAGGAGAGATCAACAGGCAGCTGGAGAGGATGCTTCTGTTGGAGGAACGTGAGAGGACACCGGCAGCAGGACCGGAAAAGGATTGGCTGGAAAGTCCAGCAATCCCTTGAGTCGTTTCCTGCGGGGGTAAATAGGAGAGGTTTTTTTTGGAAAGGACTAGTCCGTCTCCGTCTCCTTCCTCGTCGACTGGACGACCATCAGGTGCGCCCGGGTGGCCGCGTCCCGCACCCGCTGTACAGGGTCGTCGAACTTAACCCGGGAAAGCACCTCTTTCACCCGCGGATCAGGGTAACCGGAAAGGGTCTCCGCGGCAGCGGCACGGACGTACTCGTTGTCATCGAAGACTGCAGAGAGCAGTCCGTTGACATCTCCGGCCCGCTTCATCTCGTAGATATCACCGATCTTCATACCACACCTCACCACGATTCATTGATATTTCTATATATTAATAAAATTATTGTTACCTGCAAGATTTTAAAATGGGGGTCAGGCATCCCGGGTTCCCATACCTGACTCCTGCAGGAGAGCGGGTGTCACGAATAAGAGATCTGAACAGATTCGCTTTTTTTCCTGTGCGAAAGAGATCGGCTACAGATAAGACGGGGAACCGCCACTCCCCACCCCGCGATGTGATACCCCGGCGCGATGGATTTTTTTCTCAGCCAGGATACAAAAATCCCGTGAAATGTTTCCTGCAGAAAATCGCGTGTTCGATGCTCACCCGGCGGTATCCCCTGGATTCAGGTGACAGGTCCGTCCTATTCCTTCTTCAGGAACACCCCCGCCATTTCCACGAGCGTTCGCGGCATAACCGGCTTTCGGATTATCCCTGCGATATCATCTGCATACTCCTTCCTCTCCTCGGGAGAGAGGTCCCATGCCGAGAGTATGAGAACCGGTATCTCCGAGAGGGCCCTGTCTTTTCGCCTCTCGTCGAGGAACTGGAGCCCGGTGATGGGCGACATCATCAGGTCAAGGATAAGGAGGGATACCCGCTTCGTGGGGATCGCCTCCAGTGCCTCGACCGGATCCGTGAACCCGAGAACGGAATATCCCGCTCTCTCGAAAGTCAGGCAGAAGACCTCCACGATATACGGGTCATCATCAACGATTGCAATCGTCTCCACAGTCAGTCACCTCCCTTCTCCCTGCCCCCGGAAGAAGAATCCGGCTCATCATCGCCGGGTTGCGTCTCTCTTCCAGGCCCTGCCAGGGTTACTCCCTCGTGCCGTTCGAGATAAAACCTCACCTTCTTCGACTCGAGGTAGCCCCGGTCAAGGCGGTTTACAATCTCGTTGATCTGCATGGAGAGGGAGATGATCTTCTTCGACCTCTCGTCATCTTCGAGACTCGCATAGCCAACTATGCCCTGGAGCGGGTTTCGTATGTGGTCATTGAGTGTTGCGAACTGTTCCAGGGTTCTCGATATCCGGTCGAGTGCACGCTTCTCCCTCTTCACCGCCCGAAGATGGTCGATCGTGAGGGTGATCTCCCTGGCCATCTCCTCAAAGAGGGTTATCTCGGGCTCATCGGGTGCGATATGAGGCGGCAGGGCGGCACACACCACGCCCAGCAGTTTCCCCCTGGAGCAGAGCCCTGCTGCAAGCGTCCCGGGTCGGATCCCCTCCGAAAGCCCGGGACATTCGTCGCTGATCGGGCAGAGTTCCTCCATCACCACTGCCGAATCCCGGTATATCGCTTTCCTGATACATGGCGGAAGAGAGGCTACCGTATCCGGGGTCCCGAAAAGGCCGCAGATCTCGCCAAACGACGTCACGGTCCTGACCTGGAAGTCGTCCCCGAACGTCGCCAGCCACAGCGCACGGTATCCTCCCGACGCCTCGAGGTTTCGCATGATACCGCGGAGGAGATCGTCCTCGGTTTCGGCAAATACAAGCGCCCCCGTTGCCGATGACCTGATCTGCAACGCCCGGTTTTTCAGGAACAATTCGCGGTTTGTCCGCTCGAGATCGAGTGTCCGCTGCTTTACCAGGCCATCAAGCCTCCTGTTCAGGTCGCGCAGCCTCTCTTCTGCTGCAACCCGCCCGGTGATGTCAAAGAGGGATCCCTGGATGAACTGCGGCTCGTCCATCGAATCAACCACATTCTGAAGGAGTTCCTCTATCCAGCGGATCGTGCCGTTCCTGTCGATGATCCGGTACTGGAACTCGTTGGTGTACCCGGGAACTGTTCCTGCACGTTCCACCTGTTCGTCATAGGACCCACGGTCATCTGGATGTACCAGCATGCGCCATGACGGGTTTCCCGAAATTATCTCGTCCTCGGTATACCCGGTTATGCGTGAAAGGGACCCATGATAGAATACCGGTGCGAGATCCATGGAGAGCCGGAACGCCACCCCCTGGAAATGTTCGACGAAGAGGCGGTACCGCTGCTCGCTCTCCCGGAGGGCCCGGTCCATGGTATGGCGATAGAATGCGATCTCTATGGTGATGTACATCTCCTGCTCGTTGAACGGTTTCAGCAGATATCCGTACGGCCCAATCTCCCTGACCTTACGGATAATATCCTCATCCGAGAATGCGGTCAGGAATATGACGGGAATATCAAATCGTCTCCGTATCTCTTCGGCAGCCTCGATGCCGGTCATCTCACCGGCGAGATAGATATCCATGAGCACGAGGTCAGGGCGGGATTCTCCGGCAAGCCGCACCGCAACTTCGCCAGTCGTTGCCGTTCCAACGACCCTGTAGCCATATCCTTCCAGTGTGAGCCGGATATCCTCTGCGACCAGCTGCTCGTCCTCGACAACCAGGATCGATCTCAATTCTCATCCCGCCTGCAGGGTGCGGCAGTGCGTGTACTCACGGATAATTCATCTCCTTCTCAGCCCCGGAGGGTCCAGTACCCGGTAATTCTTCACCAGGGAACGGGATCAGCCCCGGGAGAGTGGCGTTCCTCTGTCGAGATATACAGGCTCATTGCTCCCCCGACAATATTGGCGGCGATCTTCATTGCCTCGATCTCTTCGTCCAGGTACGTCCGTTCCGTCCGGTTGCAGAAGATGGCTGTCCCCCAAAACTGGTCGCTCACAAAGACCGGAAGGGCGAAAGCAGTCTGGATACTGTATCTGCTCCAGATGTTTTGGCCTTCGCTATCGCTGCCGGTACTGCAGGATGCAGGGGTGCCCCCATGGAGTTCCTGGATCGATTCCGAGAGACCCAGGGCCTCTGCTGAATGGGTGCTCTCTCCGCTCTCACCGAGGATCGGTTCGATCCCCGGGGCGGTCCATTCGTTCACGAGAACGAACATATCGCGATTCGCTCCTTTGGGAGAGATGCGGAGCAGCGCGATGCGGTCGATCTCCATGGCGACCCCGATCTGTTCCAGTATCGGCATGAAATCATAACCGCCCCTCCCGCCTTCATCCCGGAGCGTGATCTGGTGGCTCTCCGAGAGTTGCCGTAAAAACCACTCCATGCCGAAACCAAGCGCCATGAGGATGGCGTCCCGTTTTTTTAACTCAAGTTCCATGTGGTGCTTGAAGAGGGCGATCTCGATGTTTGACTGCACCTCGCGCTCGTTGAAGGGCTTGACGATGTAGCCGAACGGTTCGGTCTGCTTCGCCCTCTCAAGCAGGTTGGAGTCGGCATACGCCGTGACATAGATCACGGGGATATTGAACAGGGCCCGGATCTCCGATGCGGCCGAGATCCCGTCCATCGCGCCGGCGAGCATGATGTCCATCAGGATGAGGTCCGGACTCTCTGATTCTGCCAGTTCAACCGCAGTCTCCCCCCTGCTGGCAATACCTGCCACCTCGTACCCCAGTGTCTCGAGGGTCATCTTCAGGTCCTCTGCAACGATCTGCTCATCCTCAACCACCAGAATCCGTGTCGCTGTCATGCTTTCTCTCCTGTCTCCTTCACGGGAATGACCACGATGTACTTTGTCCCCCTCTCCACGCTCGCCCGTTCGATCCTGCCATCAAGCTGCCTGACCAGTGTCTGGACCAGGTGGAGCCCGAGTGTCCTGCTGTCACGCAGGTCGAATCCCTCGGGGAACCCGATTCCGTCGTCGGCCACAGACAGCGTGATCTCTTTGCCTGACATCTGACCACGGAGGGTCACGTTCCCTTCCATTTCACCGGGGAATGCATGCCTGACGGCGTTTGAGACCAGCTCGTTCACGACAAGGCCAAGGGGAATTGCGATATTTATGTCGGTCAGTATAGGATCGAATTCCATATGTAAAGTTACTTTCCGTGCGATCTCGCCATGGGAGGAGATGAGTTGCGTGCCGAGCGAGTGGAGGTACGAGGAGAGGTTGATCTTCGAGAGGCCTTCTGACTGGTAGAGCTTCTCATGGACGAGTGACATCGCCCGCACCCTGCCCTGTGTCTCCAGGAGCAGCTCTTTTAGCCGGGGATCATCGGCCTTCCGGATCTGGAGGTTCATCAGGCTTATGATGATCTGGAGGTTGTTCTTGACCCGGTGGTGGATCTCACGAAGCAGGAGGGTTTTTTCATCGAGCATGGCGTTGAGGGCCTCTGTCCGTTCATCGACCTGCTGCTTCAGCTTTTCCGTGAAGTGCTTCTGGAGTGCCTCCATCTCCTTCTGTTCGGTGATGTCCCGTACGATTGCGAGCACCTCATCCTTGTTGAGAGCAACCATCCGTGCCTCGTAGTGATGTGTCCCGATGGGCAGTTCGAGATTATACTCGAACTTCTGGAGATCTCCTGTCTCTATCGCCCGGATGATATGCTGCATCATATGCCCGGCCATCTCAGCTGAAAACCCGGTTTCGCTGATGTTCCTGCCACGGATCTCGTCCTCGGGGATTGCAAGGAAGGCCGGGTCAGGCACATGGAAATCGAGGTATACGCCGTCGCGGGAGATAGTGAACATCATGTCGGGTAACGCTTCGAGAAGATGAACGTTCTTCTGTTCACTCCTCCTCAAGGCTTCTTCTGCCTGTTTCCGCTCGGTGATATTACGGACTACGCAGAATATCAATTTTGTTCCCGAGAATACTGCGGCATTGGTACTGACCTCGACATCGAGTATTGTGCCATCCTTTCGTCGGTGTTTTGTCTCGAAATAATCGCCCGTTTCATCGATTGTCCGGATCATCACGAGGAGTCTTTCCGGTTCTATCTGATAGTCCCAGTCCCAGACTCTGAGTTCATTCATTTCGTCGCGGGTATACCCGAGCATGTCGGAGAAACTCTTGTTCGCCTCGAACACCTTTCCGTCCGAGTCCAGGATGACGATACCATCCCTTGACTGGTCGACAAGTATTTTTCGCTTGGCCTCCTCTTCGACAAGCGCCTTTTCGGCCATCATGCGCCTGGTAATATCGAGGATGATTCCCTCGTAGTGGGTGACCATTCCGTCGTCGTCCCTGCGTATATGGGTATAGTCCTCGATCCAGAAGACCTCGCCGCCTTTCCCGAGAATCCTGTACTGCTGGATAAATTCGTCAATCCCATGGCTGCTGTTGTAAGCGACTTCACTGGCGACACGGTCGAGATCGTCGGGATGGACGATGGACCCATAGGTGATACGGCCGGAGAGAAAATCATCGGCGGTGTAGCCGAACTGGGTGACATTCTCGCTCACCGTCTCGGCCGGCCAGCCCTCCTCGGCCCTCCAGAGAAACGCGACTGCCGGGCTTGTATTCACGATCCTGAGAAGCTCGGCTATTCGTTCCTGTGCGGCCTTTTTATCGGTGATGTCCTGTGCAAGGCCTAAGAAGCGGTTCTGTGCGATTTTGACTGCATCCACGGCCCAGTACCTCACTTTCCCTGATTTGTGAACGAACATGGCTTCAATAGAGTCCTGCCCCGTCTCCACAAGCCTTCGGAAATGTTCCATCGTTTCATCAAAGACCTGTGGTGGCAATATGTCGGGAATACTCATTTTTAGAAGTTCTTCAGAGGAATACCCGGTGATGGTACTCGCTTCGGGGTTGACGTCCAGCCAGCGTCCCTGTTCGTCGGTGATGAATATACCGATGGGGGCGTTTTCGATGTAGCGACGGAACTTTTCTTCACTCTCGCGGAGTGTCTCTTCCGCACGTCTCCTCTCGGTCACGTCCCTGCCGATCACCTGCACCCCGGAAAATATGCCGCCCTTTACAATCGGGGACAACGAGAGTTCCATGAAAGCGATAGACCCATTTTTCTTCCTGATGCGGGCTTCGATCTTCTCAACAAGGAAGCCTTCCTGGACTCTTTGAATGTGTTTTGCCACTGCCTCGTGGTCTTCTCTGGCGATGAATTCGTACGCTGTCCTGCCGATGACTTCCTGGGGGCTGAATCCCGTTATCCGTTCTACAGACGGGGAGACATATGTCGCCTTGCCAGTCTCGTCTGATAAGAATATGAGTTCGTAGCTCCGCTCGGCAACCCCGCGGAACTTCTCCTCGCTCTGCTCCAGGGCCAGCTTCGTCTCGGTCAACTCGGTGATATCCTGGATGGCGCCGACCAGTTTTTCAGAAACGCGTTCCCCCGTTATTTTGCGGCCCATGACCTGGACAAAGAGACGACGACCTTTTGCGCTTGTCAGGGGAACCTCCATATCTATTGGATTGCCGGTATCGATGCAGTCGTCTATTGCCGCCTTCAACCCGGACCAGTCAGTATTGTCGAAGAGAACGGAGATCTCCCCGATATCAGGTTTTTCATGTTCAGGAAATTCAAATATAGCCAGGGCTTCATTGGTCCAGTGTATCTGCCACGTCGATACGTCAAGTTCCAATCCCCCGACCCTTGCAAGCTTCCCGACTTCACTGAGAAGGTTCTCTCTCTCCCTGATGGCTTCTTCCGCACGTTTACGATCGGTTATATCCCGGAAGTACCAGACACGCCCGTAATAGCGCCCGTCTTCGGCGATCATCGGCGCTGAATAACGGTCGAATACCCTCCCGTCCCTGAGAGTGATCTCTTCCCGGCTCTCCAGATCGCGGTGCGCATAGAGATACCTGACGTGTTGGAGGAATTCTTCCGGGTTCTCAAGCTGATCAAGGGCTAATTGCAGGAATAAATCATCAGAACGGGTCGCGAGAGCGTCCGGTGGAATATTCCACATCTCTAAGAAACGACGGTTATATGAGAGGACTTTCCCTGCTTCATCGATGACGAGTATCCCGTCGATGGACGCCTGCTGCTGAGTGGAGAGTATGAGGTTTGAGAATTTCAGCGCCTGCTCTGCACGCCGCTGTTCGGTGACGTCACGGATCGTGCCCTGGAAACGGGTGGTATTCCCTTCCTCGTCGCTGATTGCAACAGATGTAATGAGCGTATTTATAATTGTGCCGTTCTTTTTCCGGAGCCTGACAGGATACTCCTTTGAATACCCGTGTTCGCTTATGAAAGCCAGGTGCCGCCTCCTCTCGTCCGGGTCTTCGTATACTTCGCTTACCGGCGTCCCCATCAGGTCCTGCCTGTTCTCGTACCCCAGGAGCCGTACTGCCTCATCATTAAAGTCGATAAAACGCCCGTCGACAGAGGTGATGAAGACGCAGTCCCGCGATGTGGTGAAGAACGCCCGGTATCTCTCCTCACTCTGTTTCAGCGCCTCTTCCGCCTCCCTGCGGTGCACCAGCTCCCACAGATGGTTTCCGAGGGTGCTAAGGGCGTTGACGTCGCCCTCATCGTAGTCTACGGGCTTGTTTGCCGCCGCGAGTATCGCGACGATCTGCTCACCGTCAAATATCGGGACTCCGAGGTAGCGGGTGATGGGCACGTGCCCCTCCGGATACCCGTGTTTTGCGGGATGTGCGGAGCGATAATCGTTGAGAATGAAGGTGCTCCTCCGGCGGATGGCCTCCCCCCAGACGCCCGCTGACGCGATGGGGTAGTGCATCGGCTTGTCTGACACGGCACACTCCTTCATTGTACCCTTCGACCATGAATGAATGGTCATGACCGATTCATCCGGGCTTATCAGCCCGACGAAGGAGTATTCGCTCTCCGTCATCCGGAGGCACGCCTCGAGGGAGTACCCGAACAGGTCCTGTAACGGCTCATCCTTCATCCGGTTCAGTTCCAGGAGCATCCGGGTTCTCGTGGCCTGGAGCCGAATCACCTTCTCTGCACGTTTCTGTTCGGTTATGTCGACGCCGACACCGATATACAGGGGGGGCTCCCCTGCCTTATGGGGGAGTTCGCGGGTATTCCAGAGGAGGGTCTTTTTTGTGCCGTCCCTGCAGGTGACGGTAGTCGTGAAATTCTCGAGCTGCGACTGCGTGGAGATGATCTCGTTTATCCGGCGGGTAAGCTCGCGCCGGTAATCCTGGTCAGGGTAAATGGCCTTCCATATCTCGTTTCTCCCTCTCACTTCGTCGAAGGTGTACCCGCATATCAACTCGGCCGCCGGGTTCCATTCGATGACCCGTCCTTTTTCATCGAGGACCATCATCCATACGTTCGCGTTCCGTATGATCCGCTGCTGCACCTGCTGGCTCTTATCGAGGTCTGCCCGGATCCTCTCAAGGTTCTCTGCCAGGTAGACTGCCAGTGCCCCGATACCGATGAACACGATGGTCCTGGCGGCGGCCCCCCCTATGGTTGCCGGGTCGCCCGGGTGGAAATACACGACGAGCCCCAGGTACAGGAAACTGAGGACAGCGATCCCCCAGAAACCCTGGCGTCTGTACCGGTATGCCAGGAGAATGATCGGGATGTAGTAGAGGTGCATGAAGATGATCGTGATGCCCTGCGAGAGGCAGTATACCGTCAGCGTGACGACGGCGACGGAGAGCAGGGCTGTAACCGCCATCCATGTCCTCTCCCCCGTCGCGGTCACGGGATAGAGCATCCGTTTCATATCCGCCGGACCCCCCTCGCAGTCGGGTGCTTCATTCCTTCACCTTCAGCACCATGGAAAACCGTGTCCCCGTGCTCCTGTCGAGTTCGATCGTCCCGTCCAGCTGCTTCACGAGGGAGGTGACGAGGCGGAGCCCCAGTGACCCGGGATTCCGCCAGTCCACGTCGGCAGGAAAGCCTACTCCGGTATCTCCCACATCAAGAGATATGGTGTCGCCGTCGCGCCTGGCCGAGATCGATATCACTCCTTTTGTCCCTGGCGGGAACGCATGCTTGAGCGCATTGGATACGAGCTCGTTGATGATGAGCCCAAGCGGGATGGCGGTGTTGATGGGGAGCGTGATCTTTTCGATGTCGGTCTTCAAAACCACCCTCCGGGAACCGGTCTCGTAGTACGCGAAGAGCTGGGTGGTGAGGAACCTGATGTAATCGACGAGATCGATATCAGAGAGGCTCTCTGACTTGTAGAGTTTCTCGTGGACGAGCGCCATGGCACGCACCCGGTTCTGCGTCTCGGCCAACACCTGTCTCATCACAGGGTCCTGGATCTGGCGGAGCTGGAGGTTCGAGAGGCTGATGATGATCTGGAGGTTGTTCTTGACGCGGTGGTGGATCTCTCGCAGGAGCAGGATCTTCTCGTCAAGGGCAGATCGAAGTTTCTTCTCCGTCTCCTCGCGCTGTACGATCTCCTCCTCGAGTGACACGTTCGCGTCCTCGAGCGCCTTCGTCCGCTCCTCGACCTTCTGCTCGAGGACGGTGTTTAAAGAGCGGATCTCGGCCTCCATCAGCTTCCTGTCGGTGATATCGCTTGCGAATCCCAGCAGACGCTGGTCATCGATCCTGACCGCCTTGATAAGCCAGTACCGCACCTCCCCGCCCTTTGTCACAAACCGCGTCTCCCCGGTCGCTTCTCCCTCCTCCCTTACCTGTCGGAAGTGTTCGAATGCGATGTGCAGATCGTCGGGGGATACAAGGTCTTTTATCTTTTTTCCGAGGAGTTCTTCCCGTGTGTACCCGGTGATCCCACATGCAGCCTTGTTCACCATCAGGTAATTACCCTCTTCGTCTGCAAGGAATATCCCCTCAGGGGCATGTTCAATGTAACTCCTGAACCTCTCCTCGCTCCGGCGGAGCGCATCCTGGGCCGCCTTCTGCTCGGTGACGTCCCGGGCGATGGTCGAGACCCCGATGAGATCTCCCAACGGGTCCCTGATCGGGGATGAGGTGAGCGCCACCTCGATGAGCCTGCCGTTCCTGGTCCTCCGCAGGGCATCCCAGTGGACCACATCCTCCCCTGCACGAATCCGTTCGATCATCCTGACAGAACCCTCCATGTGGCCGGGGGGTGCAATGAATGAGATGTGACGGCCGATCGCCTCTTCCGCCGTATACCCGTATATCTTCTCGGCCCCCGCGTTCCAGCTCGTGATCAACCCCTCAAGGGACTTGCCGATGATCGCGTCGTTTGAGTGCTCGATGATAGCGGAGAGGTAAGTGAGCCGCGCTTCTGATCTCTTCTTCTCCGTGATATCTTCAAAGATGGCAATGAAGTACCCCTTCTCCGGGCTCGAGACTGCGATGTGGAGCCAGGTCTGGAGGGGAGTGAAATAGATATCAAAGGTCTCGGGTCTCCCCGTGGATGCAACCCTGCCATAGATCTTGAGCAGTTCCGGGGTCTCTCTCCTCGTCCCGGGGATCGCCTCGCTGACAGGCCGGCCTACCACGTCTTTCAGGCCGGTGAGCCGGTAGAATGCGGGGTTGACTTCCAGGTAATCCCAGTCTGCAGGCCGGCCTTCGTTGTCATAGATCATCCGGCAGTAGGCGAAGCCCTCGAACATCGATTCAAAAAGATTGCGATACTTCCCCTCGCTCTCTGCCAGGCGCCCCTCGTTCTGCTTCATCTCGCGCCAGAGGAGATCGAACGGACGCTTCTGCCCGATATCGAGAAACGCCAGGTACCACAGGTAGACGGCGACCACCCGGAGGAGATGGCCGAGCATGTTGGCAAAGCCGTAGACGCTCACGTATGCGGTGAAGGAGAGTTCTGCGGCGACAAAAAAGGCATTCGCAAACAACAGGAGGGAGAGCACATCCGGATCGAAATGGACACGTTGCCTGTAGAGGAGAACTGCGGACGCCACGAGGATTGCGCAGATTGCGTATTCACTGTAGATCTTGAATGGGGTGAGGCCGATCCCCTCGATGAAGCAGTGGGGGAATACCCCTGTATAGATTGCCGCAAGCAGTGCCGCGGTTGCGACCCCGAAGACCGCGAGGAGGGCCGGGAACCTGACCTTCCTGCCGATGGCAAGCGGGGCAAGGAGGAGCGAGAAAGCCTGGAGATACCTGGCAGCGATCCAGAGCTGGGTGGGAAGGTCGGCACCCCCGAACGAGAACACCCCCATCCCCTTGTAGGCCAGCGTGTGCAGGATGTCGATACCCCCGGCACAGAGGAGACCGACCCCCACGACCAGGAAGAATGCATTGTCTATGTACTTCCGGCCGTTCCATATCAGGATAAAAATGGAGAAGGAGATGACGATGGTGAAGATCTCGACGATGCTGTGGAAGAGGAGGTAGTTGACGGTGCTTAAGAGGGCGAGCAGGAGGAGAACCGCTCCCATCCCCACCGCCTGTCTAAGCATGTGCATGTCGTCGGGTGATGAAACCCCGGGTAAAAGACTGCCTCCGCCTGGTTTTTCTCTCTTCGGCTCATCGTTCATGGTTCATTCCTTCTCCTGCAGTACCAGGGAAAACGCGGTTCCCTGGCTCCTGTCGAGTTCGATGCTCCCGTTCAGTTGCGATACCAGCGAGTTGACCAGCCGGAGGCCGAGCGACGCGGGCTTTCTCCAGTCGAGGTCTCCTGGAATGCCCACCCCCGTGTCACGGTATTCCACGAACAGGGTATTGTTCTCCCGCCGCACGCTGACGGAGACTGCTCCACCCTTCCTTCCAGGGAACCCGTACTTGAGCGAGTTCGTGATGAGCTCGTTCATGATCAGCCCGAACGGGATCGCGGTGTTGATATCCACGAAGATCTCCTCAAGATCGGTGGAGAAGGTTATCCCGCGGCTGGCTGCCCCATAGAACTGGAAAAGGTTCTTTCCCAGGAATTTTATGTAGTCGTCGAGATTAATCCGCGAGAGGTTCTCTGTCTGGTACAGCTTCTCGTGGACGAGCGCCATGGCACGCACCCGGTTCTGGCTCTCGCGGATCGCGGCGAGCGTTCCTTCATCCGTGATATACCGTGCCTGGAGGTTCAGGAGGCTGACGATGATCTGCAGGTTGTTCTTGACCCGGTGGTGCACCTCCCGGAGAAGAGTGAGCTTCTCTTCAAGCGTTTTGTGGAGGTTCTCCTCGGTCTCCTCGCGGTATCCGATCTCGTGGAGGAGGGCAACATTCGTCTCCTCGAGTTCGCGGGTCCGTTCAGCCACCCTCTGCTCGAGCACGGCATTCAACGCGCGGACCTCGGACTCCATCATCCTGCGGCTCGTGATGTTGTGCGAGATGCCGATGATCCTGGCGGTCCTGCCTGAAGGGTCTTTGAGGGGGACACGAGTCGTCGAGTAGTACTGCCGTCCCTCAGGGAGTTCGCGGGTCTCCTCGTAGCCGAGAAGGGATCCTTCCTCCAGGCATTTCCGATACATGGAGGCGAGATGGGAGGAGACGTCCTCCGAAAAGATCTCTCCAATGAACTTACCCAGGGCAGATTCATTCGATACCCCCATCTCCTCCTCGGAGACCGGGTTCATGTACAGCATCCTGAACCGGCCCTCATCCGTCACTTCCACGACAAAGATGCTGTCGGGTGAGTTGGTGACCACCTCTTCGTATCGCTTCTCCGCATCCCGGAGATTCTCTTCCGCCCTTTTGATAGCAGTGATATCGACAACCATGCCGGTGATTGTCCGGGTGGTGCCATCGGGGGAACTGGCGGTAATTCCCCCGCTGTCATGGAACCACTTCCACTCACCCCCTGATGTCCTGATTCGGTATTCCACGTCGTAGCGCGATCTCCTTCCCTCGAGGTGGTCTCGCATCGCCTTCATCGCGGGCTCGTAGTCGTCGGGGTGCAGGAGAGAGCAGAAGTCCTGGGAGGTCGTGAACTGGTCAGGGGCATACCCAATCATAGTCGCTTTCCGGTCATGGAACCGGACACCCCCCGAGGGGAGGTCCATCTCCCACCAGGCGATGTTTCCCATCTTCATCGCCACCTCGAGGCGGGCCTCGCTTCTCCTCCGCTCTTCTTCGGCCTTATGTTGCGCGGTAATATCGCGGGCCACACTGATCACCGAGAGAACGGTTCCATCGGGAGAGAATTCAGGGATGAGTCTTGACTCGAATAACAGGGAACCATCTCTTGCAGGATACTGAAATGTAAACGTAAGGGATTTTCCCTGCGTAAAGACCTGGTCCAGTTTCCCGTCCCAGAGCCCTGTGAGGTCCTCGTCCATGCCAAGATCCTGGTTTGTCCTGCCAATGAACGTCTCCACAGGCAGGCCGGTGATCCTCTCGATGGCCGAATTAATGAAGATGTGCCGGCGTTCCCTGTCAAATCGGGCGATAATGTCGGGAATACTCTCCGTGAGGGTGCGGTACCGCTCCTCGCTCTGGCCGAGTGCTTCTGCTGCCTGCTTCTGCACGGTCACATCCTCGTAAATGGCGACAACCTCTCCCGAGGGGAGCCGGTAGACGAAGTTGTCGCGCCAGCCCACTATCCGGTCGTCCCTGTACATCGATACCGGGTGTTCGATTGGCTCACCGGTCTTCCATACCCTGGAAAACACGTCGAAGAGCCCGAATTCCTGTATCCCCGGAAAGACCTCGAGCACACTGCGGCCGATGACCTCGTCCCTTTTCACCTTCTCTATCCGCTCTACCTCGGGATTGATATCCCTGATGACGAAGTCCTCCCCGTTCCCGACCGCCTCGTAGATCGCTACCCCTGCGTGCATGTTCAAGAAGAGGTTCCGGAAGCGCTCTTCGCTCTCGTGGAGCGCGGCCTCTGCCTCTTTCTGTGCCGTGATATCGCGGCCCACCGACTGGTACTCCTTCACCCTGCCGGAATCGTCGAAGAACGCACGGTCGCTCCACTGCTGCCATCGCACGGTGCCGTCCGGCATGATGATCCGGTGTTCGGTGAGGACCGGGGACCCGGGAGAGAGGGAGGCGAAGACCTGCCTGACTTTTTCCCGGTCCTGTGGAAAGATCCCGGGGAAAAAGACCTGCCCGATCAATTCCTCCGGTGTCTTTCCAAAGTACCGGGCATACGCGTCATTTACATAGACATAGGTGCCGTCCGGCCTGAACCTGCAGACAAACTCTGTCTGGTCTTCGATGATGTTGTGATAGCGTTCCTCGCTTTCGCGGAGTGCATTGAGCATCTGAATTCGTTCCGAGAGATCGAGCAAGGCTCCGACCATCCTGATCGCCCTTCCCTCCCGGTTGCGGATCACGTACCCGCGGTCAAGGACCTGTGCGTAGGATCCGTCCGCCCTGCAAAACCGGTACTCCTCGGACCAGACGTTCTCTCCTTCATCGATCGCTGCATGGATACTCCCGATGACCCGATCCCGGTCATCGGGATGTATCCGGTCATACCACGAGGTGATCCTCGGTTCCACCCTCTCAGGCGTGTAGCCAAAGACGGCCTGGATTCCCTCGTTCCACCAGTGATCGTCAGTGACGAGATCCCAGTCCCATATGGTGTCCCTGGTCGCCTTCGCAACGAGGGTGAACCGTTCATTGGACTCCCTGACCTTCGCTTCCGCTTCTTTTACGTCGGTCATGTCCCTGACCACGGTGACTGCCCCGGTGATGGTGCCGGATACATCCCTGACCGGCGAGGAACTGACCTGGCGATACCGGAGTTGCCCCGTCGCGGGGGTCCGGATGATCTCCTCCATGCCCGTGATAACCTCACCCGCAAGGGCACGGAGTGGAGGTGCCTCATCGATGGGGCGCGGGGTACCGTCGGGCCGGTAGACCTCGAGGTTCCCTGCAAGCGCCTCGACAACAGGAGTGTCCTCCTCCCCAAGCGAGAATTCTTCTCTTGCCCGCGGATTTGCGAGCGTGAACCGGTGGCCTTTGTCGGTGAACCACACCTCGTCAGGTATACTGTTCAGGAGCGATGAAAGCCATTCCTTCTCGTCGCTGAGCGCTGCAACCAGCGTTTCGATCCGGGCCTCAGCCTCTTTCCGGGCCGTGATATCGAGAATATTTCCTACGAGCCGGACGGGCCGGCCCCCGGCATATTCAACCTGTGCAGTGGTCTTTACCCACTTCTTCGTCCCGCGGCGGCTTTCGAACTGCAGTTCAAGGTCGTACGGGGACCCCTCCTCCACTGCCCGGCGGAACGCGTCTTCGAGGATAGCGCGATTCTCCGGAGAATAGAAGGCGATATCCGCCTGGATGTTGTTTGGATCGTAGTCGGGTGGTACCTCATAGATCCGGTACACTTCGTCGGTCCACGTGATCGTCGCGGACGGGATATCATATTCCCAGCCACCTACGTGGGTAATCTCCTGGGTCTGGTTCAGGAGGAACTCGCTCCTCCGGAGCGCCTCCTCGGTCTTCCTCCTCTCAGTGATATCCCTGATCACCTCGATCGCACCTGCCCTGTTTCCTGTATTGTCATAGAGGGGAGCCGCGGTACCCCACAGGTAGGCGCCCCTTCCCCCGAACAGACCCGGGATGTAGGCCTCCGAGGTGATCTTCTCTCCGTCCCGTTGCATGTACAGGTATCGCTTCTCGATATCCTCCTCGCGTTCCAGGACGAGATCGATCAGGATCGGCCGCCGTTCGCCATAGAACGGAATACTGTATTCATATTCGCCCTTCCCGAGCACCTGGTCGGCCGAAACGCCTGTCATCGCCTCGATTGCCCGGTTCCACGCGATGACCTTCCCTTCCATGTCGATGGCAAACGTCGCGTCCGGGAGTATGTCGAGGATATCTGCCAGTCGCTTCCAGGATTCCCTCGCCGTCTCTTCTGCCTTCTTCTTCTCTGTTATGTCGCAGGAGATGACCTGCACGCCGGTGACTGCGCCGCCGGCGTCCCGAAGCGGCGAGTATATCGAGAGCATCGTGTGGATCCCGCCGGGCGACTCTATCTCATCCTCGTAAAAATCGGGTGCACCAATCATCTTCTGCGCCTTTTGTATCCGCCCGAGAATGATCCCGGCTTTTTCACGGCCAGACAGTTCGGATACCGGTCTCCCGGTGAAGTCCCCGGGACTGCCGCCGGCCAGGTCCGCTGCAGCCCGGTTTACGGACAGGATGATACCCTCCGGATCACAGGACCAGATCGCCGCACCGACGCTCCCTGAGATCTGCCTGAACCTTTCAGCCGCCTCAAGCGACGAACTCCAGGCCCTCTCCGCGGATTCAAGATGACCCCAGCAGTCAAGCGTGCGCCTTGTATAATGGGGAAGGTCCCGCACCATTCCTTCCGACCAGACGGCATAATCAAAGGCTCCCGCCTTCACGGCCGCCTCCTCCACACGCTGGCTGTCTTCGTCTCCTGCTACGAGAACGAGGGGCACGATTGCACGGCCGTCAATTTCAGGCAGGATATTCAGCCCATCTCCATCGAAAAGATGCAGCTGGGCGAATATGAGATCAGGTGGGTCACGCTCGACAGTCAACCTCCCTTCCCGGAGCGTCCGGGCGATCGTCAGGCGAAACTCGTCGGCGTGTTGCGAGAATACCTCTCCGATCAGCTCAACCCGGGTCCGGTCGTCTTCGACCACCAGTACGTGGAATGGTTTCTCTTTCTTCGCATGCCCGGTTGCCGCGATAAGGTCTGTCATAATACCGGTCGGGACTCCTCGATCCGCCGGGTCTGCCAGACGTCCCGGTATCCGGATTCTCTTATCAGGTGTGCGGGTATCCCGGATTCAAATGGCTCTTCCACGTCACTGTCCGCATGATCACCGGAGCTGTTGACACAATCCCCTTTCTCCAAAATCATGCACGGGGTCATGCAAAGAGACGGCATATCCCTGACTGTTTGCTGCACGTGAACACCGAAGATCCCTGGAGAGAGATGGATGAAAAAACAGTGGTCCTGCGCAGTATAATTCCTGGAGCCTCCTGTTTTTCCGCCGAAGAAGAGATAACCAGCCGGTTCCGCTCCAATCGATTGGCCCGTCCTGTCTGCCGGACACAAATCCCGCATGCACCGGGGCACCATCACCGTATGCTCCGGACAATATTTCGTGGCGATAAAATGGTCTGGCTCTCCGGCAGGTTCAGCCATATATCTGTCTTTATACACCCGTTTATTTATAAACCTTGAGAGGATTTCGGGCCCTTGGAACCCCTGACCTCCTCTTTGGCCTGTATCCGGCGGGATTATGACCGGAATTGCAATGAAAAAGATGCTTTCGGATATGTATCAGGAGCCGTTCCGCTGGCGGCCCTGGCCGGTTCCATCACGGCGGTGCACCTCTCTTCCACACATATATATTATACCCTGTTCAAAAGATTTGATGATATATCGCATGGTAACAAGGACGTTTCCCAAATACAGCAGTTTTCTTTCTTTTTCTCATAGTCGGGGTGTGGCCACTGCGGATCTCGTGTCTCCTTCGCCTTTGGACTCTTCTTTTCCATTCATCTCCCCCCTCATCCGGCGACGGTCCGGACACGCGACACGCCGTGTTTTTGACAGGCTTTTGGTGTGCCGTGTCCATGGTATGACGGAGCCGAAAAGACCGGGAATGCAGCCTGTTGTTTCTGGCCAGGAGCCAGGGGGAGCGGCCGTCAGGGGTATGACCCCGGAGATCACCACGAACGGGGGGGGCGCCACTGGTTCATGACGACAGGACACAGATGGAGAAGCGTATCCCCATCCTCGTCATCGCCGCGATCCTCATCCTCCTGATCATCGGCGCAGCAGCCGTCTTCTACCAGTCACAGAAAGATCAGGCGAGAGAGACGGTAACGAGGGACCTTGCATCGATAAGCACGCTGAAGGCGGAACAGATCGCGTCCTGGAGAGAGGAGCGCCTCCAGGACGCCCGGAGGACGTCCCAAAACCCCTTCTTCATCGAGGGGGTGGACGCATATCTCTCCTCGCCAAGCCCCGGAGACGAGGAGAAGATCCTAGCAATGATGCACGAGATCAATACATCCGCCCATTACCATAACGTCCTCCTGGTTGACCCCGGTGCGAATGTCAGGATAAGCCTGGATCCGGGAATCTCCACGGTTTACCCTGGTGTCTTCGAGGGTATGGAAGAGGCGTTCGCGAGCGGAGACGCGGTGCTCACCGGTCTCCATCTCCTTCCGGGGACGGATATGCCGCACATGGACGTCATCGCACCGCTCGTTCTCCAGAACGGCGAAGACAGGATAGATGTTGGAGCCATCGTCCTCTCCATCGATCCGGAAGCGTTCCTGTACCCGTATGTCCAGTCGTGGCCTGTCCCGAGCAGGAGCGCCGAGACGCTGATTGTTGAACGGCAGGGAGACCGCGTCCTCTTCCTCAACGATCTCCGGCATCAGGAGCACACAGCGCTTCACTTCAGCATACCCCTGACCGAGACCGACGTGCCGGCCGTGATAGCGGTCTCCGGGACGACCGGGATTTTCGAAGGCCGGGATTACCGCGGGGTCGATGTCATCTCGTTTATCAGGCCCGTTCCTGACTCGCCATGGTTCATAGTTACAAAGGTCGATACCGAGGAGGCGTTCTCCAGCTGGGCGGCCCAGTCGGCCATGATCCTCGCTATCGGGGCAGCGCTCCTGGCAGGAGTCCTCGTTTCGACCGCCTGGATCCGGCAGCGGGAACAGAGAGTGCACTACCAGTCCCTGTACAGGATGGAGGCAGAGAAGAGCCGCGTGGAACAGCTCAGCCGCGAACGCATGGAAGCGTTATTGCACCTCGCCGGCATGGAGACTGCAACCGAGCAGGAGCTTGCGGATTTCGTGATGGACGCGGCATGTCGCCTCACAGACAGCTCGCTCGCATTTATCGGGAAGATGTCGCCGGACGAGTCGGTCTTCTGCCTCACCGCATGGTCGAGATCGGTCTTGGCCGAGTGTGCGGTGGCAAAGGACCCTCTCCACTTCCCGGTCGCATGGGCAGGCATCTGGGCAGAGGCAGTCAGACAGCGTAAACCGATCGTCGTAAACGATTACGCAGCACCCCTCCCCGGCAAAAAAGGGCTCCCGGAAGGACATGTCCCGATACACCGGTTCGTCTCAGTGCCAATCTTCGAAGGCAACCGGATCGTCATGATCTGTGCCGTCGCAAACAAGGAGACCGAATATGTCCCTCTCGATGTCGATCAACTCGTGCTCCTGGTGCAGGGGGCCTGGCGGCACCTGCAGAGACGGGTAGCGGCAGAGGCCCTCCGGGAGAGCGAGGAGCGCTACCGGGAGTTCTTCACCACATCGCGGGACTCGGTATTCATCACGACACCTGATGGCAGGTGGATCGACTTCAACGATGCATCCCTCGAGATCTTCGGGTTTGCTTCACGCGAGGAACTGATGACGCTGCCGCTCCCGGAACTCTACGAACACCAGGAGGAGAGGGCTGCACTGCTGGCACTTATCGAGAAAGAAGGGTATGTAAGGGAGTACCCGGTCCGTCTCCGGAAGAAAGACAGGACCGTCATCGACACCCTGATCACTGCAGTCCCGGTCCGGGAGAGCGATGGGAGTGTCAGGGCATACATCGGGTCGATCCGGGACATCACCGAGCGGAAGCTGGCACAAAAAGCGCTCCGCGAGAGCGAGGAGAGGTTCAGGTCTTACTTCGAGGGATCAACCACAGGTATCTTCATCTCGGATTCGCAGGGGCGTTTCCGTGGAGTGAACCCCACTGCCTGCAGGTGGATGCGATACTCAAGGGAGGAGTTGCTCGGGTTGAGTATTCCCGATATACTGGACGATTCCTCGCGCAGGACCGCCATGGACAAGTTCCGGGAACTCGTGGAGACCGGGAAAACAACCACCGAGGCCGTCTTCGTACGCAAAGACGGCACCCGTTTCATGATGGTTGTCGATGCGGTGAGGATCAGGGCGGATGAGTACATCGCGTTCTGCCAGGACGTTACCGCGCGGAGAGCGGCGGAAGAAGAGCGGGAGGAACTCATCCGGCAGCTCGAGCAGAAGAACGCGGAACTCGAGCGGTTCACCTATACCGTCTCGCACGATCTCAAGAGCCCCCTGATCACCATCCGCGGATTTGCCGGACTCCTCGAGAAGGATCTGCTCAGGGGGGATATAGAACGGACCACAACAGACATCAGCCGGATCAACGCTGCCGTCGACAGGATGCAGCACCTGCTCACCGACCTTCTCAACCTCTCGCGCATCGGCAGGCTGATCAATCCTCCTGAAGATATCGAGCTTGGCACAATCGCCAGTGAGGCGGTCGAACTCCTCGCCGGGCCAATCAGGGAGCATGGCGTGCATGTCTGGATTGCTCCCGGCCTTCCCACGGTCCATGTCGATCATGCCCGCATCCTCGAGGTCTACACGAACCTGATCGAGAATGCCATCAGGTTCACGATGGGACAGGAGAACCCTGTGATAGAGATAGGGATGCGGGAAGAGGAGGGAGAGCGGGTCTTCTTCGTCCGGGACAACGGGATCGGGATCGAGCCCCGGTACCTCACGAAGATCTTCGGCCTCTTCGAGAAGCTGGACGGGAGATCCGAGGGGACGGGGATCGGTCTTGCGATCGTCAAGCGGATCATCGGGGTGCACGGCGGGAGGATCTGGGCCGAATCCCGGGGAGGGGGTACGGGCACCACATTCTGCTTCACCCTTCCGATGCCTGGCGGAGAGTAACTGGCAAAGAATAAAAAGATCAAAGCATAAATCGTCAATCATGGCAGAACTCCCAGGGGAACCTCTGCATATCCTCCTCGTCGAGGATAACGAGGCACATGCCGAACTGATTATCCGGAGCATGCACGACCTGCAGGTAGCAGGCAGGATCCACCACGTGATTGATGGAGAGCAGGCACTCGACTACGTCTTCGGCCGGGGAGCGTACGCCGATTCCACACAGTATCCCCGCCCGGACCTCATCCTTCTCGACCTCCGCCTGCCACGGATCGACGGGCTCGAAGTTCTCGAGACCATCAAGACCACCCCCGGTCTTTTGAGAATCCCGGTCGTCATCCTCACCAGTTCTGATGCCGAGAACGATATCGCACGTTCATACGACTTCCACGCGAACAGCTACGTGGTCAAGCCCCTGGAGTTCAAAAAGTTCACCCGCCTCATGAAAGACCTCGGGTGCTACTGGCTGGAATGGAATACCATGCCTGAACAGGAATAAACCCGGAGCCTGTGAAAGAGCGTTCCGGGCGATATATCCCGGGCCCGGAATCAATTGCCCGGATATGCATTCCCACAGCATGATGAGGCACCCCACACATCTGCCCGGAAGGTTTTTTCGGTAAGAGGCGAAGGGATTATTCCTCCCCTGGCACTGGAAGATCCCGGTCGCCGGGGTTCGATACAGGAAACACCCCTGCGATGAAGAGGAATCGCGATCTCCCGGGTGAAGAGCTATCCTAATAAATCCTGCACAGTGTATACATGATCTGATGGACGAATCCCGGACCGCGGGTTCTACGGGACCTGCGAGGATACTGATCGTGGAAGATGAGATGATTGTTGCCGAGGATCTCTCCCTGGTGCTCAGTAGTCTCGGGTATAAAACGGCAGGTATCGTCGCTTCAGGCGAGGAGGCCGTTGAGAAGATACGAGAACTCGCGCCTGACCTCATCCTCATGGACATCAACCTCGCAGGAAGAATGAGTGGAATCGAGGCAGCAGACAGCATCAGGACATTGTACGACGCCCCTGTCATCTTTATCACCGCATTTGCGGATACGCACCTCATCGACCGCGCCAGGGCCACGATGCCGTACGGATACATTGTCAAGCCGTACAACGAGAGGGAGATCCATTCAACCATCGAGATCGCACTGTACACGCATGGACTCCACCAGCAGGTCCGGGCGAGCGAGGAGCGATACCGGGGATTCGTCGAGAACTTCCTCGGTATAGCCTGCCGGCGGAGGATGGATAACTCACCCGAATTCTTCCACGGGACGACGGAGGCGATAACCGGTTACACGGAGACCGAACTCCTTTCCGGAACACCTTCATGGGAAGACCTGATCGTACCGGAAGATAGAGAACGGATAAGGCAGCATGACCGTGAGATCATCGGGCAGGGTGCAACCAGGCATACCCGGGAATACCGGATCGGAAGGCGGGACGGTACTTTCGTATGGGTCCGCGAACTGATCAGCGTTGTCCCGGACAGCATGGGAAAGCCACGGTACATCCAGAGCGCGATATATGACATCACGGAGCAGAAAGACGCGGAAGCCGCGCTGCAGAAGGCAAACGAGGAACTCGAAGAGCGTGTGAGAGAGAGGACAGAGTCGCTCAACCAGCAGGTCCTCTTTCTCCAGCAGTTGATCAACACCATCCCAAGCCCGGTCTATTACAAGGACACACGGTGCACCTACACCGGGTGCAATACCGCCTTTGAGAGTTACCTTGGCATCCCGCGGTCCCGTATTCTCGGGAAGACCGACGAGGAGATCCTGCCCGCAGAGATAGCCGCGATGACACGCGAGAAGGACCGGTTCCTCCTCTCGCACCAGGGGATACAGGCATACCAGATGAAATTTCCCCATCGTGACCGGACCACACACGAGGTTCTTGCAAAAAAAGCGACTTTTACGGACAGCGAGGGTAAGATTACCGGATTTATCGGGTTTTTGGTGGACATCACTGACCGCATACAGACAGAAGATCGGCTACGGGAGAGCGAGCAGCGGTTCCGGGCGGTTGTCCAGGACCAGACCGACCTGATCTGCAGGATCCTTCCCAACAGGACGGTGCTGTTCGCAAACACCGCATTCCTATCCTATTTCGGAAAGCGATCAGAGGACACCACAGGGTACATATTCCGCTTCCCTGTCCACCCCGACGACCAGGCCGCTTTCGACTCGCATTTTGCATCTTTTTCACCGGACCACCCCGTCGGTTCACTGGAGTTCCGGTGCCTGAAGGAGGGCCGGGAGGAGAGATGGCACAGGTGGATCAACCGGGCCTTCTTCGATGACCAGGGCAATCTCCAGGAGTATCTCTCGATCGGACGTGACATCACCGAAAAGAAGGATCTCGAAATACGTGACCGGGAGGCACACCTGAAGATGGAGCGGATCAGATCCCGCCTTTACAGGCTGAACGACCAGGTGAGAGGGCCACTCTCTGCGCTCATTCTCCTTGCACGGAAGGGAACCGGTGAGAACGCAGCGGAGATCCTCATGAAGGCCGAAGAGATCGAATCGGTTCTGGAACAATTTTTTTGGGAATCAGACCATTAAAAGAGATTTTGAGTTACGAACACAGGGGTATTGTCCGACCGGAAAGCAGGCATTTCACCCCCGCCCGGGGCGTCTCCGGGATACCCTTACTTCAGCCGGGAAGACCCGGCGTTCCCGATCAGGATCAGGATGTTTCTCATCCCGGCATTATCCTCCTTGATGATTGCAGCCCGGAGCCAGACCAAACGTGTCCTGCCACTCCTTGTCGTGATCAGCGCCCGGCATGGCAGGTAGTCGACCGCTTCCAGTGAGAGGATCCGCTGTATCGTCTCCTCTTCCTCCCCGGTTTTCGCACCCGGTGCAAGGTTTAACAGGCCAAAAATGTCCTTGCCCATGAGTTCCTGCGTGGTATACCCGGTCACGAGTTCGGATGCAGGGTTCGCAAAGACTATCCTCCTGTTCGGATCGATGATCAGGCCGCAGTCACTGCTCCGCGTGAGCGAGAGCTCCACCTTCTCTCTCGCACTCCCGATCCTCTCCTTCAGCCTCCGCTTGTATATCGCAAACTCGATATTGGAATACAGTTCGCGTGGATTATATGGTTTGACAAGGTAACTGTGGCTCTCGGTCCGGAGCGCCCTGTTGAGTGTCTCTTCATCCGCGTAGGCGGTCAGGTATATGACCGGGATATCCGTGACCTTGTTCAACTCTTCTGTCGCCTGGATCCCGTCCATATCTCCCTTGAGATGAATGTCCATCAGGATCACGTCGGGCTGGGTCTCGATGGCCATCCTGACAGCCTCGCTCCCTGTTATGGCGATCCCTGTGACGGTATACCCCATTTTTGAGAGTATGGACTTCAAAGAGAGTCCAACCACGCCCTCGTCCTCAACGATCATCACCTTCTTCGTGATCATCTGCCTGCGCTCCTCGTATGACAATAGTCATCGGGCATTCATATAAATGATAAGGGATATTCCGGACAGGCGCCGTCGGTTTCACAGGCAGGTATATTTGTTCAAATCGCACAGATGCAGGTAGGATAAACCGCTTCCGGGCGTGCGGGACCTTGCGTGCTCACAGGGACGGTGACGCCTTTTCCATTGGAAAATGCGGCGCGTTACCATGAATTGTACTCCTGCTGTCCGGTGAGGAGTCGATGAATGAGGACCATATCGAGAATCAACCTTGCTGTCATCCTGATCTCCCTGGCCATCTCGATCGGGATCGTACTCATCAGTATCTTCAGCCTGAAAAGCGGGATCTATGATATTTTTCCGTATTTCTACATCATCCCCATCATCATCCTCGCATACCGCAACCCACGGATTGGCGTCTATTTCACGATAGGACTCGGATGGATCTACCTCATGCTGGTATACCTCTACGGGCCCTTCGATATCAGGAGCTTTGCCGCAAGCGTTGCCTGGTTCTACGTGTTCGTCACCATCGGCGTGGTCATCTCCGCCTTTTCCAACGAGATTGCGCGGGAGAGGAGATTCCGGGAGATCTTCTTCAATTCCCAGGCAGGTACCTTCACCTTCAACCCCGAAACCCAAAAGATCAATATTGCAAACAGCCAGGTGTCGTCCCTGCTCGGGTATGGACCAGAAGAGATGCAGGATCTTGACCTGTCGGCAATCCTTCCTGACGACGAAGACCGGACCGGGTTTTTACAGGAGGTCTCAACCGAAAAAAAGGTCAGCGACACAGAAATTCCGTTTCAGAAGCGTGATGGTGAACGGATCTGGATGCTCGTTTCGGCATCGCTCGCCTCCGACAACCAGGTCATCTGCTCCACGCTGGATATCACCGAGCGAAAGCGGATAAAGGATGCGCTGGCCTATACCGAGATTCACTACCGGGCCCTCTTTGACAGCGCCGGGGATGCCATCGTCATCCATGATCTTGATGGAAAGATCTACGAAGCAAATGCAGTCGCAACCCAGAAGACCGGGTACACGCGGAGCCAGCTGGAGACGATGAACCTTTCGGACATCGACCCCTTTATCACCAGCAGTTCACTCTCGTCCCTCGTTGCGGAGGTTCGCCGGAAAGGAAGCGTGCTCCGCGAGAGCGTGCTTTGCACCAGTGATAACCGCACTGTTCCAATCGAGGTCAGCAGCAGGGTGATAGAGTACTACCGGTCACCCGCGATCATCAGCATCATCCGGGATATCAGCGAGAGGAAGAAGGCCGAAGGGGCGCTTCAGGAGAGCGAGAGGCGCTACCGCCAGATCGGAGAGCTGATCCCCTTCGGCGTCTGGATCACCGACGGGGAGGGCAGACTCACCTATGCATCGCAGTCTTTTCTCGATCTCCTGGGATTGAGCCTTGATGAATGCAGAAACGAGAACTGGATGGAGAGGCTCTCCATTGACCAGAGGCAGGCTGCGATGAACGACTGGCAACAGTGCGTGCTTGGTGGGTGTTTCTGGGACTACGAGTACCGGATCCGGAACCGCACGGGCCAGGAAATCTATGTCCTCTCCCGTGGTGCCCCGATGATGGACGAGACAGGGAGGATCGTCTCCTGGGTGGGGCTGAACCTCGATATATCTGATCGGAGGCAATCCGAGAACCGGCTGAAGGCATCCTTGAAGGAGAAGGAAGTCATCATCAAGGAGGTGCACCACCGGGTCAAGAACAACATGCAGGTCATCTCGGGATTTCTCCAGTTACAGTCCCTCTATATCCATGACCAGGACTCTCTTGAGAAGCTGGAGGAGTGCCAGATGAGAGTGAAGACCATGGCGCTTGTCCATGAGAAACTCTACCAGTCAGGGAACCTCGGGTACATCAACACCAGGGAGTACATCGAGAGCCTCGTCACAGATCTCATGAACTCGTACGCACTCCAGACCGATATCTCTGTTTCCCAGGATATCGATGACGTAGACATCAATCTCGACATTGCTGTTCCCTGCGGACTGATACTCAACGAGCTTCTCACAAATGCATTGAAATACGCTTTCCGGGGAAGGGACTCAGGCACGATCTCCATAGCGATGCATCTCGGCATGGACCACCGCTTTTCCCTGGTGGTATCTGATGACGGTGTAGGCCTTCCCGAAGGGCTGGATATTGAGAATGCCGAGACACTCGGGCTTCAGCTGGTTACGGTGCTCGTCAGGCAGATAGGAGGAGAGATGAATGTCGAAGGTGACGGCGGAACCACGTTTTTGATCGACTTTCCCGAGAGATTCTGAATGCACTCTCTCTTTTTCCGGACCAAAAACACAGTCCTCTGCCCGGCCTTTATATAATCTGAAAAAGTACCATCTTTTTACGATCACAATGAAGACGGCTATCTACTATTTCACCGGGACCGGGAACTCGTATGCCGTCGCTGCACGGATCCGCGACGCTCTCGGCGACTGCACCCTCGTGCCGATCGCGAGCCTTCCTGGTGGCAGGATCGTTCCCGATGCCCGGCGTGTCGGAATCGTCTGCCCCGTCTATGACCTGGGGCTCCCCGAGATCGTGGACTCCTTTGCAAGAAGACTGGATGCAGGAGGATGTGAGTACCTCTTCGCCGTCCTCACGATGGGGGGCATGGGTGTCTCGGCGCTGCACCAGCTCAATGGGATTTTCAAAGAACAGGGGAGCGACCTGGATGGAGCCTTTACAGTAGCGATGCCCGCGAATTTCGTCCCCCTCTCCCGACCTCCAACCGGCGCGAAGCTTGAAAAGATCCTGGACCGTGCCGGCGAAAAGATCGACACCATCGCAGGTCTCATACAGCGTGGGGAAAAAATTCCACTGCCCAATGCCCCCTTCTCTTCGCTCCTCCGGCGCCTCTTCTACCCCGGATACATACAGCATACGGATACTCTCGACGAGAAGTTCTGGGTGACCGAAGACTGCATCTTCTGCGGGACCTGCGCAAAGGTCTGCCCCGTGGGAAATATCGAGATGGTGGACGGTATGCCGAGATGGCTCCACCACTGCCAGCTCTGCATGGGTTGCATGCATTTCTGCCCGACAGAGGCCATCCAGTGGGGATCACGGACGAAAGACCGCGGCCGCTACCTTCACCCGGAGTTCGGGGCGAAGAAGATGAAACGGCAGCGGCTCGGACCCAAAGTCGACGACAGTCAGAAGACTGAAGATTCCGGGGTTTAAAACCCCTTCTGGAACAGGTTGTTTTTTTTCGGGAATCATTCAGACAGGAATAAGCGGATGAAACTCACTCCGATACGATTCGCCTTTCACCTTACTGGCCTGCATAAGATAAGCAACTGTCATTATCTGAATGTTTAAATAAACTATCTACCATTAGCAAGCTGGTGAAAGACATGGAGATCAGTGCACGAAATTTTCATAAAGGAACAATTAAATCGATCAAGCACGGGCAGATCCTGACGGAGCTCGTCATCGAGATGCCCGGCGGGCTGGAGATAACCTCGCTCATCACGAACACCTCGGCAGAACAGATGAAACTTGCCGTTGGAAAGCCCGTCTCGACGATCATCAAGGCTTCGAACGTCATAGTCGCGGTCGAGTGAGGACTGACCGGTTACGGGAAGGACTATTCGTCCTTCCATCCTCCTTTTTTTGAGACTCTTTTCTACCTGGTGTGTGTAGGATTGATGAAGCGGATACATTTTGTGGGGGCTATATGCCCCCACACCTCCATGTGCGATGCCACGCCGCCACCCGAAAAAATACCGCGGGGCTGATTCCCAGTCAAAATTTGAGCAATTGGGTATGAGTTATATGAGGACGACCCGGCGGCGGTTGTGAGTGACTGAATTGGTATGCAGATGACAATTCGATTCAGTCTCCCCACACAAAACAGCGAGGAGGTTTTTTTCATATGAATATCTTGTAATATTGTCCCGGGGAAATGGATATCACATGCCACGTCAACCATTCGTAAAAGCAACTTTCCCCCCCGGCACTCCGGCAAGGTGAAGAAGATGGACACATCGATTCTATACCCAGTTTGCAGCCTATAACACCGACTGGCTCGCTGTACAGATAGTCCTCTGGCTCCTGCTCGTCTTCTCAACCTGTGCAGTCCTTGCAAAATCGGAGAACGAACGGGAGAACATGCTGATCAAGGCCGTGCTTGCAGCAGTCTTTTTCTGGAACGCAATCGTCTTCTTCTTCTTTTATATGACAGAATCGGCAATCGCCGGAGGTGTCCCGTTCGCCGTTGCAGGCATTCTCCTTGCCGCTGATATTACCGGGAAAAGGGTCCGGGTAGCCCTTCCTGCATCCGGCTGGCTCAAGTACATCACCATCGCCTGGGCGGTATGGGCACTCGGGCTCTACACGCTTGCCGGATGGCTGAGCGGACACCTGTATCCGGCCGGGCCGCTTCCCGTCGCACCATGCCCTGCCACGATACTCGCCATCGCTCTCCTCTCGACATCGATGGCGACGATCAAGACAAGCAGGGCATATTTCTCACTGCTCTTTGCCATGCTCCTGTGGTGGGCATTCTTTGCCGGGATCTTCGCCCCGCTGCTGTACGGGTTCTGGCTTGACCTGACCCTGCTGGCCGCAGGGATATATGGTCTCCTGGTGATAATCCTGCACTGGAAGAGACCCGGATCCACTCCCGTGAAGGTGTGAGCAGTATTCAGGAGAATGTCAATTTTTTCGGTTGCGGACCAGGGGCCCGGGACCCTTTACCGACACGCCCGCATAATGTCTGAAAGATACGCAACCGGATGGAAATCTACACGCTGGTTCTTTCATCCGGTTCTCCCGCATGGCCTGGATAGAGCGTAATCTCTCATGAAATGACCACGCCATTTTTCATTTTCAATGGTTTGTTTCGACAGGGAATCGTCTGATTTCTTACAAAAAAGAGCAGGGTGCGAACCCCGGGGCCCAATCTCACATCGCAGCGACTGCTCCACCAGGGGCCAGTCTCTTGTACACAAGGGTTCGTCCCCCTGCAGACACGTATGCTGTCACATCGGCAGGGTTGTACCCTTCTTTCGTGATGGTGACGACATGTGTTCCCGGGATCACCCCGTCGATCAGCCCGGGCGTAGATCCCACAAATGTACCGTCAAGGAGGATAGAAGCACCCGATGGCACCGAACGGACATCAATGACCCCGAACAGGGGGACGAGGCGTGCGGAGACCGAGCTTGACTGTCCCACACGGACCGTGACCCAGGAATCCCGGGGTTCGTACCCGTCCTTCTCTACCAGGATGGCGTGGACGCCGGGTTCGATCCCGGACTCGACCACGGGGGTAATCCCGAGGAATTGCCCGTCAAGGTATACCGTGGCCCCCTCGGGACGGGAAGTGACTATCACCGATCCGGTGGTCGCCGGGGGGATGAGAGGGGGGTTCGTATGTACGAAGAACCTGTTTACCGGCTGCGGACCATCGAAGATGAAATCGACATCGGGGCACATGCTCGCACGTGTCTGGCCGGAGATGAACTTCACGTACACGTTCGAGAGATCGCGTGGATCGTAGTACATGTGTTTTTCTCCCGGGAAGAGGACCCCTGTCCACCTCTCAAGGCCGTCCCGGCTGATAGTGACCTCTGCATACTCTGCTGAACATACGGCAGGCGTACAAGTGTCGCAGTCCGGGTGGGGGGTGACAAAGATATTGTACCCCCAGGCAAGCGGAGCGGGCAGATAGTTCAGGTCACCGAAGAGATCGGTTGCGTGGTATCCGTACACGGGGTCCTCGGAGAGAAGGCCGATCCCGTTCCACCTGTAGTCGGGCAATCCGGTCACCTCGACCGTGTCGCCGACCCCTATCATTGAATAGACCTCTGCCACCGGAACTGTAGACGTCATCTCCTGTGGCTCTATCTCCACCCAGTCGCAGAGTACGGCACCCTCCTCGTATACGCACCCCCACTTGTGGGTCGCCTCGATGGTGATATTTTCAGATGCCGGGTCAAAACCGGCCACTGTCCCGCGATAGGCAAAGGACGGGATCATGGCAGAGACCGGGACGGCGAGAACGAGAATGATGAACACTATAAGGCAGAGAAAACGAACAGACTTCATGATTATACACACACCTCCTGCGATCGGCAGGTTACAGTGAAGAATACAGCGACGAGATGATATCAATTTCGCTTCCGTTTGGCCAGGTCCGTCACAGGGAACAACAGATGAGTGCCGCCCCTCCGGGTCTCCTCGATGACTTCAATCGGTTCATCGACTTACAGGGAACAACAGATGAGTATTGCCACACAGGCACACCGGAATACCCGGTCTCGCGGAAATTGCCACAACAGGAAAACCCGGTCTTCCTGCCTGATGAAAAGTCGCGGGCAAAGGATTTTTCAGGGGATCAGTCCCGGAAGATAAAGAGGTCGTCAATGGATGAATCAAGGGCCACCGCAACGTCATGGGCGAGTTTGAGTGAAGGGTTGTACTTCCCCTTTTCGAGAAACACAATGGTCTCCCTCCTGACCCCGACCAGCCCGGCAAGTTCGGCCTGGGTCATCTTCTTTCTCGCCCGAAACTCCCGGATTCTCGTCTCCATCTTTACATTCCCCAAAAATCCGGGTTCAATACACATCACCCCTGCCGGAGAAGTACCACTGGAATGCAACCGCACTGAGGGGCATGAGCATCACCAGGACTCCCATGGCTACATACACATCGATTGCGACTATGTTGAGATAGGAGAGCCAGAACATCACGATCACGGTAAAGAAGGTCAGGTACCACGAGTAAGCTATCGCCCACGTCCCGATCTTCAGCGAGCGCTCGTCCCTGATGTCGCGTTCAGGGGATCTCCGTAGAGACAGGAGGCAGATGAGCAGGAGTATTATTCCGCCTGTTATCATTCCCGAACCGGCACCCTCAGTCCCGCCGATATATGTCAGGGTGCTCAATACCAGCCCGGCAACAACCATCAGCGCACCAATAATCGTGCCGGCATAATAATACTCCTTCTTTCTCCCGGTCTTTACAGCCGTCAGCGCCAGGAGCAGCAGGATTATTATGAATCCCCAAATGGCGGCACTGGCTGAAATTCCCCCTGTACTGAAGTAGATAACAATGAGCCCGATAATTACTGCCGCGATACCGAATGCAGCGGTAAGATACATCAGCCGGTTTCTTTGAATTGTATTATCTCCCATTTTTCCACCTGTTTATGTTAGAAATTAACAACATGTGTTAGATCTACATAACATGTTAGAAGTATATAACACTTTCCTGATCAAATGCCGGATACAAACACCATACCCATGTCCGACCGGAAATGAACTTCATGTACATTCTTCGAGAGATGCCCGGGAACCATCAGGACGTGTGTGCAGTTCCCGGTAACAGGGCCCCTTTTCCATCCCGCCTGATATTGACCTTCTGTATACCATCGTCCAGCCAGCGGGCATACATCTGTCACAATCCGGAAGGGTCGTGGCAGAGATCTCGTATCGCCTGAAAAGAGGAGCGATCAGGTATTTCCAGTTCACCAAAAGCGCCTGGCAGGAGATACCCCTCCACAGGATCGGCGAAGAGCAGACCAATCCCACTCCACCTGTTCTCGGGCATCCGGACACCCTGACTGTATCACCGGGCTTGATTCCCCGATATATACCACTGCCGCTATGGTTCCTTGAAAATTTCACGTTCCGCGTGGTGCATCTCTCATAAAGAACCGTCTTTCATCGGGAAAAAGAAAGGAGAATACGAAGGGCAGGCTCACATCGCCGCGACGGCTCCATCCCCGGCCCTGAGTCGCTTGTACGCGAACGATATCTGTCCTGCAGATACTTGGACCGTCGTATCGGCCGGATAGTAGCCCTCCTTTGAGAAGGTGACAACGTGTGAGCCGGGAAGCACCCCCCCAAAAACGGTCGGCGTGTAGCCCGCAGCTGTCCCGTCGAGGAATATCCGGGCACCTGAAGGCATTGAACGGACAGTAAGGGTTCCATACAGGGGGACAAGCCGGGCGCTCGTCGTGGATGACCGCCCCGACCGTACCTCGACCACGGTACCCCAGGATTCGTATCCTTCTTTCTCGATCAGGACAGTATACACGCCTGGATCGATCCCTGTAAGGAAAAGCGGGGTTGCGCCCTGATACTGGCCGTCGACATAGGTTAAAGCGCCATCGGGGGTCGAGCTAACAACCAGTGACCCCGTATCGGAGGGCCGGACATTGACGACGAAACGAGAGAAGGGTTCAGGCCCGAAGGGATTGAAGTCGGAATCCGGGCACGAGATCGAGGATGTCTCACCTGATACGAACTTCACGGAGATTCGTGACAGGTCGCCTGGATCATGATAGGTGTGGACCTCTCCCGGGAGAAGCCAGCCCGTCCACCTCTCCTGGCCGGACCGTGAGATGGAGACCAGTGCCTCTTCTGCAGCACAGGCATTGTCCGAGCAGCTGGCGCAGTCGGTGTAGGTTTGATACCAGAGTTCGTATCCTTCATCAAGTGGTGCACGAAGTCTGGACGGTTCACCGAAGAGATCGGTGGCATACCAGTTGTCTATCACGGACGTTGGAACAAGTTTGGCGATCCCCTGCCATGACCCATTGGGATTGCCGGTCACCTCAACGGTATCACCGGCATGTGTGTATGAAAACACCTCGTTTACCGGAACCGTTGCCCGCATCTCCCGGTGATCAATCTCAATCCAGCCGCAGATGGCAAAATCCTCTTCGAAGATGCATCCCCATTTGTGAGTGGCTTCTATGGACAGGGTTTCGCCGGCCGGATCGAGATCGGTGACAGTACCCCTGTACGTAAAGATCGGGGTCATCGCCGATGCCGGGACGATGCATACCGAAAAAACCAGTATCGCCAGGAATATAAAACGAACAGACGTCATTTCTACCACAAACCTCCTGCAAAAACCCAAGTCTCTGAAGAACAATACAATGAGGAGAAGATATGGATTTCGTTTCGTCCGCGAGGACTGGACAGGGAGTGGTTCAGTATGGCCGTTCTCATCCCTGGACAACTCTATGAGTACGTTCCCTGCCGTTTTCGGCCGGGAATCCGAAACCCGGATATGCGGATGTAGTTCCGAATACGTAGCAGAGTGACATATGCCAGTCCGTCTTGCCCGTAAATTACGAGAGGGATTGATCCTTTGCATATCACGGTGCGATAAACGCCAGGTTTTGGAAGAGGGGCGCCACTTCCCGGATCGGAAGTGGTTGGACAAGGATTTTTCAGATCTCCTCCCTGCTTCCGGCGGCACCCTGAAAGACCCTCAGGGAAGACCCAAGAATCGACGTCTTTCCCATGAGTGCTGCAATGAGGATGGTATCGAGGATCTCGTCCCGTGTCACCCCGGCCTTCATCGCGGCAGAGATGTGGACTTTCAGGCACGCCTCTGACTTGAGAGCGGCCGCAGCAGCGATGGTGACAAGCTCTGCTGTCCGCACGTCCATGCTCTTCGGCCTTCCCGTGTAGAAATCCCCAAGTGTACTGAAGACGAACGATTCGGGGCGTTCGCTCAAGATGGAGAGGATGAAGGGCACGCAGCCAAGCATCTCCTCTGCCATCGCTTCGATCTCTTCGGTTATTTCATCTGAATGCAAAAGCAAATCCTCGATCTTTTCCTTGATTTCCGGTTTCATCTCGTGTACCTCTGATTAGGTGTTGTTGTTTGCAGGTATAACCCGGTTTCGGGGTGGCAAACCTTATCAGAGAAATGTGCAGGGAATTCTGCGGACCCGAATTCAATCAAACCCTTTTACAAGATGATGAATTATGATACATGACACGGACTTTTCACGGGTTTTCTGCATCGCTTCGTCTCCGCAGGATACCCGCCTGGTCCATGGTGCGGCGCCAGTCCCGGATCTCGTCAGGGGTGATGACATCGATCGCCCCGCCCTGGAGACGTCCGGTCACATCACCCATCTCCTCCTCGAGATCGCCCTCTATCTCGAGATAGGCTTCACGGAGGCCGCGAATTGCCTCTTCGTCCGCTTCCCACATACCGCGTTCGTATGCCTCGAGAAGCCTCCTCCCCATCTCCTCGAGTGCCCAGACATTATGCTCGCGGAAGAACTCGCGGTTTTCGTCGTCTAAGAAGAAAGTCCGGGTGATATCATCGAAGATCCAGTCGTCGACCTCCCCTGTTGTCGCGTCCCAGCCATAGACACGTCCTGCACGCCGGGCGATCTCGCTCGCACCGGCGTACCCGTGTGCCTTCAGCCCCTCGATCCACTGGGGATTGAGGAGTTTCGTCCGCACAACCCGGCGGATCTCATCAGCGAGAGTGCGGACCTCGGCACGGTTCACGTTCCTCGTATCACCGTAATATGCCTCTACTTTCTTCCCGGAGACACGCCTTGCGGCCGCCGTAAGGCCACCGTGCGACCCGAAGTAACAGCAGCAGCCGAGCAGGTCATACTCGTCTGTGGCGGTCTTGTTGAATGTGAGGTCGACCGACCCGAGCCTTGAGACCAGCCCGGCCCGGGCTTCTTCGCCGAACCGTCCCCGGCCATAGGCAAACCCGTTCCAGAAGATGAAGATGTCGGCAAGGTCATCAGTCTCTTCCCATGCGGAGGCATAGACTGCCAGGTTCACCCCCATTCCATAGGTCCCTTCCGGTGCGCCAAAAATACGGGGAGCGTCTGATTCCGCTTCCGCATTTTTCCGAAGGAAGTTGATGGTTTCGGGTTCATCAAGCGCGGCAACTTCCCGTATAGCGTCGTCGAGGAGCTCGATGCACTGGTAGAAACAGTCCCGCAATATCCCGCTGACCCGCACCGTCACGTCGATACGCGGCCTGCCGAGGCGTTCGTGTGGAATTACCCTGAAGGAATGCAGCCTGCCGTGTTCCCAGACCGGCTCCACCCCGATCAGGGCGAGTATCTGGGCGAACTGCTCGCCGTCGGCCCACATGATGTCGGAAGCCATCCAGAGCATGGCCACGTTCCGGGGGTAGTTTCCGTGCTCGTCGCGGTATTTTTCGACCGTGAGATCGGCAAGCCTCTGGCCCACCTTCCAGGCCGCAGGGGTCGGCACCGCCCTTGGGTCAAGTGAATAAAAGTTTCTTCCTGTGGGGAGGATCTCCGTCTTCCCACGCGAAAGCAGGCCCGAAGGCCCGGGCGGGATATGACCGCCAGCCATACCGTTTACAAGGCCCCCCATCTCGTCCGACGATGAAATCCGCCTGGCAAGATCCTGCACCCTCTCATAGAGTGATTCCAGGCCATCAGGGTCGTCTTTCTGGTAGCGGTCACCCAGAACCTGTCTTCCCGCTTCACCCGGATCCGACCCGCAGAGAATCCGGCCGATAAGCTCCTCGGCAAGCCGGTCGAGCACGCGAATGAGGGCGGTCTCCGATTCGGAGACGCGGATATCGAGTCCCATCATGCGCAGGAGGAGGGCATGCACGCTCCCGTCATGATTGAGGGTGGTGGCGATGAACCGGGTCCGCCGGTCGCCTTCGGGCATGCACCCGAAGATATGCATCCCCTCAGGGATACGGGTGGCATAGAGACCGGAGAGGACACGATGGATATTATCAAGCAGCTCGTCAAACGTGGTGTCGGGGTTATCCAGTCCGGCCTCGCGCTCGAGTTTTGCCCTGCGCACGAGATCTGCAATCTCGTGCTCGAGGGCATGTGCCTTTGCCCGTTCGGAGTCCCTGTACTTCCGATACTCGCTTATCCGGTCCTCGAGTTCCTGCAACGCTCCGTAAGGCCCTGTGGGCGCCATCACCGTCTGCATGTGGTCGACGATGACCGCCGATCCTCTCCGTTTCGCAATCGTCCCCTCCGACGGGTTGTCCGAGTTGTAGATGTAGAGGAACGGGAGCGACCCGATGACTGCATCGGGCAGACAGCTCCCGGAGAGGGCGGCAGATTTTCCGGGCAGGAACTCGAGCGTCCCGTGGGTCCCCATGTGGACGATCACGTCGGCACAGAATACCCGCTCGAGATAGCGGTAGGCCGCAATGTAGTGATGAGGCGGCGGGAGGTGGGGGTCGTGGAGGATCCGGCAGACCTGCCCGTCGCAGCGCGAACCGGCGCATCCGCGCTTGGGCTGTGTGCAGACCACCGCGTTTCCGAAGGATAGCCCGCTCACCACGATCGATCCATTATAGAGCATGGCGGGAGGCACACCATCACGCTCTTCGCCCGGCGGTTCACCCCAGGAACCGGTGATGAGTTCCGCAAGCCCGGGATCAAGTTCCCCGAACCAGGATCGGTAGGTGGAGAGATCCACGAACCCGAGTGCTCCGCCACGGCGGACGATGTCCTCCACGGTCGTCCACCGGAATTCGTTGATTGCCCTCTTTTCAAGGATCTCTCGTGCAAGCGCCTCCCCGCTCACAGGGACGTCCACGCGGTAACCCTGGTCCCGCAGGTGGCGAAGAATCCTCGTCACGCTTTCGAGCGTGTCGAGATGGGCAGCAGCTCCGACGTTTGCTTCGACTGAAGCGCAGGCAGCACTATTCAGGATAAAAGCCACCTTCTTTTCATGGTTCGGAATTCGCCGGAGCCTCACCCAGGCAAGGACCCTCTGTGAGAGGGTCTCCACCCGCTCCGCGATGGGCCGGTGCCAGGCATGATCGGGACCCTCCGGCCCCTCCTGCATGGCGCTTGCCACGGGTATCATTCCGACCATCCCATACATCTCGGGCAGGACGACCGACCAGCCGAGTTCCGAGCTCCCCATGCCGTCGTTGCTTTCGAGCCACGCCTCCTCGGTTCGGTAATAAAGAAGAAGCGGGTGGAATACCGGGACACCAATTTCCCGGAACAACTCCTCGGGAGCCCCGGCATCAGGCGAGAGGGCGGACGAGGCGAGGCAGACAAGCGCATCGATGCGACCGGTGAGGAATTTCCTTATCACATCGGTTGCAGGGAGTGCTCCCGCCTCCTGGTCGCCTGTACCGGTCGAAAAGACGGCTATAACATTGGCATGGAGTTCAAATTGGCGTATGAGGGCATCTATTGCCTCGAGATCCCCGTTTGCCCAGTAGATGCGGTAGAAGAGTATCCCGATCGTGTCCTGGTGCGAAGTTCCCCGCCACTGGAGATATTCCCCGGTGGAACCAAACACATCGGGTGCATCGGGATGGTATACACCTTCCCAGCGCCCGGTCTTCGGCGGAGAGTAGGCGACGTTCTCACCGAGCACCCGGCCGCGGAGGTACAAGAAGAGGTTCTCCATGTTCGCCGGGCCTCCGCAGGTAAAATAGGCGTTGACCGTCGCCGTCACCTGGAGCGGAACGGTGGAGAGTTCCCAGAACGACTGGTCGTGGCCGAAGGAGATGACCGGGATATCGCCCTCCAGTGAAGGGACAAGGGTATCCCAGTAGGCATCGGCGGTGGGGTGGAGAAGAATTATATCCGCACCCATGAGGCTCCCTATCGCCTGTTCGAGTATTGCGGGGTCTTTCAGGCGATACGTCGCCCACGCGGTAAGGGAGATCCCGTACTTGTCTGCCGCTGTCATCAGCATGGGGAGCTCACTTCCCCAGACAATCGCCGTAACCTTCATCGCGTCTCACTCCCGACCGGCTCGACCGGAAGGATGTATGGCAGGCCATCTTCTCTTCCCACAACCGCTTTCACTCCATACACTTCCCGGATGAGTTCCGGGGTGAGGAGAGAACCGGGATTTCCGGCGGCTCTCACCTTCCCCTCGTGGAGCACTACGATCGAGTCGCAGAACCGGGCCGCCAGGTTCAGGTCATGGATTGCCGCAAGCGCCCCGATCCTCCGCTCGCGTACTACAGACTGTATCAGTCCCATAACCTCGAGCTGGTGGCGGACATCGAGAGCACTCGTCGGTTCGTCGAGGAGGAGGAGCGACGGTTCCTGCACGAGCGCCCGTGCGATCATCACTTTCTGCCTCTCCCCCCCGCTGACCTGCGTCAGTTTCCGGAAGGCAAGGTGGCCTATTCCCAGACAGGACAGCGTATTGGTGACCAGTGATATGTCATCGTCCGATACGCTCCACCTGACATGCGGTTTTCTCCCCATCAGCACCACCTCGAGCACGGTCATCGCCATCCCGACTGACAGCGCCTGCGGGACATAGGCGACCGTCCGTGCCAGTTCGTCCCCGCGGTAATCGGCAATGTCGCGTCCCCGGATCTTCACAGTCCCCCGGGGGTCGAGTATCCGGTCAAGGCACTTGATGAGCGTGGTCTTCCCGCAGCCGTTCGGCCCGACCACCCCGAGCACCGTTCCTTCTTCGAGGGTAAAGGATACATCGGAGAGTACCGCCCGGTTCCTGTACGAAAACGAGAGACCGCGTACTTCTGCAATCACCAGTATTCCTCCTTCCGGCGCAGGAACAGGTACAGGAAGAACGGTATCCCTATGAAGGCAGTCATAATCCCGACGGGGATGATGGTTGGTGCGAGAATGGTCCGTGCAAGGCTGTCGGCGAGAAGCAGGATAAGGGCGCCGATAAGCCCGGATGCTACCAGAAGATAGCGGTGGTCCCCACCAAGCGCAAGGCGGGTGATGTGCGGGGAGACCAGGCCGATGAACCCGATGGTGCCGGTAAAGCAGATGATCGATGCAGTGATGAGGGCGGCAATGAACATGTGCACAGTCCTTGTCCGCTCCACCCGTACCCCGAGGCTCCGGGCGACCTGGTCGCCCATGGCCAGGGCATTGAAGTCCCAGGCCTTCAGGATGACGTACGGTACAGAGATGCCGAGAACCACACCAACGATCCCGCACTTCAGCCACGAGGTCTGCTGGAGGCTCCCGAACATCCAGAAGACGACCGCCTGGAGCTGCTCCGTGTTCCCCGTGTACTGCAGGAAGGAAGTGATGGCTCCGAACAGGTACATGAGGATGATCCCTGCAAGCACCATGCTCTCGGCAGACATACCCCTGTACCTCGAGAGCCCGTATATTGCCGCCGTCGCAAGCAGGCTTGCCGAAAATGCGCATGCGACCAGCACGAGGTCACCGTCGAAGAGCGGGGGAAGAAAGACGATTGCAAGGGCTGCGCCAAACGTCGCTGCCGATGCAATCCCGAGCGTGAACGGGCTTGCAAGCGGGTTTCTGAGCACCCCCTGCATCATCGCACCGGCGACCGCAAGGCCAAAGCCTGCGAGCACGGCAAAGATCACCCGGTGCAGCCGGAAATCCCAGACGATGGTCGATGTGAGGGGATCGATGGAGAGATTCCCGGGAAAGAACCGGGAGAAGATCGCGATATAGACCTCTGATACCGTGAGATCGGCCGAACCGAGAGTCACGGCTACCGCGGCAAGAAGTATAATGGCCGCCGCAAGGACGGCGATGGCAAGCACCCGCCTGGAGATCATCTCGCGGTAGGTCCGGGTCACATCCCCGCTTTGCAGCTGGTCGGCAGCCAGCTCCCGTTCGGTATCTTTCATGGTTCGACCGGGTAGACGAAGAGGGACGGATCCGCCATCCCTGGATCCAGTCCCTGGAATTCGGAGAGATACGTGCGGTGCAGTCCGTTCGGGTCAAAGTCCCTGAAGAGGTCCGGATGGAACCATTTCGCAAGGTAAGCTTCGCCGATTATATATTGCGGTCCGCCGAGGATCGCGGTGTGGAGGACGTAAACCCGGTCATCCTCCACCGCAGGAAGATATCCCCAGCCCGGGCGGGAGACAAGCGACTGCTTCACGGCGGCAAACTCCGTCGCATTGATCCCCGTATAGCCGCCGAACGTGTACTTGCCTGTGCCCACGAGTTTCACAACGACATCGGGTTGACGTTCGATAACCGCCTCGGGGTCAATCTCGGGGTATTCGGCCGCACTGTCGGAGAAGATGTTCTTCCCGCCGGCCAGCCCTACCTTGTCATGGTACCCTGATCCCGGACCGGCCGTCTTGTAGTCGGTCCAGGTCTCGAAGTAAACATCCGACCGGGAACCGGGATCGGCGGTGGACAGCGCGTCATCGAGTGTTTCAAGGATAGAACTATAGAAGCCCGACAGGCGCTCGCTCTCTTCCTGTCGGTCAAAGATTTCGCCAAGAGTCTTTACGTCATTAAGATACGTTTCCGGATGGTAACAGTCAATCCGGAAGACAGTGATTTCGGGATTGGCGGTTGTGATGCGCTTCTCGATTTCATCGCATTCTTTCGTGCTCACCGTGGCGTACAGGAAGACGGCATCAGGCCGGGCAGCAAGAATGCGTTCATAATCGGGAGCCCAGATGGAGCTGACCGACGGTGTCCCTGCGTACTCGGGGAAGAATTCGGGTTTCTGCGGGGTGTACTTGTCGACCGCGACAACAACCGACGGGGCCACCCCAAGCGAACGCATGGTCTCGAGCGTCTCGCCGTTCATCACCACAACGCTGTGGAACGGGCGGACGAGCGTATGTGTCTTTCCGGCTGAGTCGACTATCTCCTTTGATCTCCCGTCCCAGGCAGAGTATATGTGTACAATATCGAGAATTTCATTTTCATCGGGTGCATCTATGCAGTCTTCACCTGCATCGCAGGCAAGGTAACGGAGAATATGTTCCGCTACCTCCTCGCGCGAAAGGACCGAATCGCCGTTTTCGTCGCCGGGCATTCCTGCTCCGGCTACCGGAGCAAAGGATATTGCGGCCAGCAGGATGATGATGAGGAGCCCTCTCAGATTCACTGCTTACCCCTCCTTCCCGCACATGCCGCAAAAGCAATGGCTGCGAGCGTCAATCCTGCTATCGAGGCAGTATTTCCGGCCTTCGTCGGCAAAGGTGTGGCTCCTGAAAGATGACTATCCTGATTGTATTCCTGATTACCGGGGGGTGAAGATACGCCAGCCATGGATACATCCCCCTTGTTCCCGTCCGAGAGATCAATCCAGGTGCCTGACAGTTCCTCGGGCCGGCAGCCTGATACTGTATACGTGACCTCGTCTTCGCCGATGACGGCAAGGAACAGGTTATTGCCGGACTGCCTCCACTGGTCCGCGGGTAGAGAACAGGAAACAACGGTGGATCCCGGAGGTATATGCTCCGTTATCCCTGCGATTGAAGATTCGTCCAGAGTCACATGGACAATACACCCGCCACCATCCGCGGCCTCCGCCACCCGGGAAATCTCCATGCCGGCTGCCGGGGCCGCGACAGCCAGGAAAATGAGACATACGATCACCAGTCCTTTAAACATTGTAGACAATATATTTCGGTAACACTTATCTTAAAAATTGTCTTATTTAGTGGAGAAAAGAGATGAGATCTATGAAAAAGTGTAACTTTTCAAAAGAGAAGTGTGACTGGATCCAAGGGATTCTCCTTATTCCATAATACGAAAGATATAGAATGAGGTTCTGCCAGCCATGGATACCGCCATCGAGACCACGGATCTGACCCGGCTCTACGGGACGCTCTGCGCCGTCGATAAACTCTCCCTCTCCATAGGAAACGAGATCTTCGGCCTGCTCGGTCCGAACGGCTCGGGGAAGACCACCACCGTCCTCATGCTGACCACACTTCTCCGCCCGTCATCGGGATCGGCCAGGGTCTGCGGACATGACGTCGTATCGGAGGCGCGGGAAGTCAGGGAGCATATCAGCTACGTTCCCCAGGAGATGGCTGTGGACATCAAGCTGACCGGGAGGGAGAATGTGGCCCTCTTTGGCAAGCTGTACGGTATCGACCGCCGTGACGAGAAGATCGACGAGGTACTGGAGATCATGGAGCTCTGCGACCGCGCAGACGACCTGGTCAGGACATACTCGGGAGGGATGCGCCGCCGGCTCGAGCTGGCCCAGGCACTGGTGCACGAGCCGAGCGTGCTCTTCCTGGACGAACCGACCATCGGGCTCGACGTTGCCGCCAGGAGGAAGATCTGGGAGCATATCCGTGCCCTCAAGGGGCGTGGCATGACGATATTCGTCACCACCCATTACATGGACGAGGCCGACTTCTCCTGCGACAGGGTGGCCATCCTCGACCATGGCAGGCTCGTCGCGGTTGATTCGCCTGCCGTGCTGAAGAGCCGGGTGGGCTTGGATATCATCACCGCACGTATCACAGGTCAGTGGGACGGGACACTACCGGAAGGCATTCAATTCCTTGGTGAGGAAGAGGATGACCTCGTCTTCTCGGCGGCGGAAGGGAGCGTGAAGGTGCCGGGACTCGTCCGTTGTTTCGAAGACCAGGGGGCATCGGTCCGGTCGATATCGGTCAGGACCCCGACCCTCGACGATATTTTCCTCTCACTGGTACAGACACGGGATGATGCGGGAGGTTTCGACGACCACCGGTTCAGGACGATGCTCCGGAGGCGCTGATGAAGGATATCATCTACTATTTCGAGCGGGATCTGCTCAGGTGGCTCCGGGGGAGGCTCTCGGTCTTCTCGGCCCTCGTGATGCCCGCGGCATGGCTCATCTTCGTCGGTCTGGCGCTCCCTACCACGTTTACCACCAACTATATCGACTTCATCACGCCCGGGATACTTGTCCTGACCATGCTCGGTGCATCGCTTCAGGGAGGATCGCTCCTCATCTTCGACAAGATCCTTGGATTTTTAAACAAGTTCCTGGCACTCCCTGCCCCGAGGGAGAGTATACTCTTTGGAAAGATCTGTTTCATCACCACCCGCGGCCTGATCCAGGCAACGGTCATCCTCGTGCTTGCATTCATCCTCGGAGCATCGCTCCTCCCCCCTGCCGGACTTGCCCTCACCTATGGCATCCTCGCCCTGTTCGGCCTGCTTCTCTCTGCCTTCTCCACGACCGTCGCCCTGCACCTCTCAGATCATGACTCGTATGCAGGGTTCAACGCGATAGTCAGCATGCCGCTCTTCTTCACCAGCAGCGCCCTGATGCCCTATGACGTCATGCCCTCGTGGCTGCGGCCGTTTGCATATGCAAACCCGGTGAGCTATGCCATCGACAGCATACGTGCGCTGCAGGAAGGGCTGATCCTCTGGTCCCGCATCGGCACACTGCTGCTGCTGGCGGTGGTCGTGATCGCGATAAGCGTTCACCGCTTCAGGAAGGTAACACTTTAACAATTTTTAAGTCTCCTCGCTGGTTTGTGTGGGGCGATCGAATCGAATTGCTATCTTCATACCAATCCCGTCACTCCCAACCGCCGCCGGGGCATCCTCACAGAACTTATACTCAACTTATCAATTATGGCTGTAAAGTTCGAAGGTGACCGCAGGTCGCCCCGGGTCGAGGGCGGAAAGCCTTGCGGTATTTTCGGCGGCGGGGTGGCATCGCATATGGGGTGTGGGGGAGGAAAAACCCCCACAAAATGTATCCGGTTCAGCAATCCTGTCCACACCCGGTAGCGAAGAGACTTTTTCGAAAAAAACTGTCTCCGAAGACGGCAGACGAAGAGAGATGAATCTCTCCCTGATGGCTCTTCGATACAAGGCGTAAGTTGTGTTTATCTGAGAGAATCGCCGGCAGGAGACCCCTGGTTCATTCTCACGAGACTTCGCATAATCCTGCGATCTCGTTTGCCGCGATCGAACGGACGGCTCCCGGTTCGAGATCCCCGAGCTGGTAGTAATGCCCGCCGGACGACTCGGCGATCTCGCGGCAGAAGCCGAGCTGCATCTTCACGAAGGATTCTTTCCGCTCTTCCGTGTCGATCACCACCAGGTGTATGCCGCATTCCCTGATACGATCAGAGACGCCGAGAACCTCGTCCCTGATTTTCCCTTCACCTGACACGTTGGCCCTCCCGTCCGATATGAGCACCATGACCGGGATGGTCTCACGGTTCTTTCTCTTCTCACGCAGAAGCGCTTCAACGCCCTTTGCAAGCCCGAGTGAAAGAGGCGTCTTTCCGCCGGTGGGAAGTTCGGCAAGGCACTTTCGTGCCAGGTCGACGCTACTGCAGAGGGGAAGGACGAGATCGGCCGTATCGCCCCGGAATGCGACCATCCCTACCCGGTCCCTTTGCCTGTACGAGTCCAGGAGAAGCGAGAGCACCGCACCTTTCGCCGCTTCCATCCTGGCCTGGGCCCCCATCGAGCCGCTTGCATCGACGACGAAGATGCACGAGGACGACACCTTCCCGACCCTTACTTTCTCCCTGATATCCGGATCTTTCACCACCAGGGCACATGAGCTATGATCCCTTGCCAACTGGTATGGCGCGGCGGCGCGGATGGTGGCATCGAGGGCGGGATCCGGCGGGCCCTGGGGCATCCGCGACGAGATATAGGATCCGTGAGGACCGGAGGCAAAGCTCTCAACCCGCCTGCCAGAGAGTTTCCTGCGTTTCTGCCGGTCCCTGCGCTGGAGCGGGCGGATCTTATCGCTGTCGACAGGGTCGCCGATGGAGAATACCCGTTCCTGCATCGGTCCGGTCGACTGCCGCTTTCCACTTCCCTCCCCGCCACCATCACCCTTGGATCCGGACTCCTCCGGGGTCCCGCGAGGTTCCTTCTCCTCTTCAGGCTGCTGCGTCCCCTGTTTTTTCTGGCGGGATTCCTCCGCTTTTTTCAGGGCATCATCCATCTGGTCCGGGTCGAGCCTCGGCTCTTCGAAGGGTCTTCTCCTCATACGATGTGGGAGGGCGAGCTCCATCGCCTCCCTGACATCGGCTGTGTTCACTTCCTTTCTCCCGGATAAGGCGGCTAAGGTCTTTGCGGTGCGGACGATGGTGATCTCGGCCCGGTGGGTGGCGATCCCCATCTCGACGCAGGCAGAGACCACCGTCTCCAGGAGCCCGTCGGATATAGTGACCTCCGGGAGCAATGCCTGGGCTTTTCGTATCCTCTGGCGAAGTTCTTCCTGGGCGGGCCCGGCTGCCGATGAAAATTCTCCCGGATTGGCATCGAAGCGCTCTGCCGATCTGACGATCTCTATCCGCTGTGCAGGGTCTGACAGGGCTTCCACCGTGACCTGGAGGCCGAACCGGTCAAGGAGCTGGGGGCGGATCTCCCCTTCCTCGGGGTTCATGGTCCCGATAAGGATGAAGCGGGCAGGGTGGGTAAAGGATATCCCTTCCCGCTCCACGACGTTCACCCCCAGTGCCGCCGAGTCGAGGAGAACATCGGCGATATGGTCGTCGAGCAGGTTCACCTCGTCGATGTAGAGGATTCCCCGGTTGACTGCCGCGAGAATCCCCGGCTCGATCCGTTTTCTCCCCTCTTTTATGGCCGACTCGATATCGATCGTCCCGACGAGGCGGTCCTCGGTGACGCCGAGCGGGAGATCCACGACACGGACCGTCCGCTCCCCGTATTCAAGAGTGGCTCCGGCCGCCAGGCAGTTCTCGCACATTTCACGTTTATCGTTGGGATTGCAGGAGAAAGGACACCCCTTCACCACGCGGATGACAGGCAGGAGCTCTGCCAGCGCCCGGACGGCGGTCGACTTGGCCGTCCCCTTCTCGCCCCTGATCAGCACCCCCCCGATCCGGGGGTTGATGGCATTCAGGAGAAGTGCCTTCTTCATCAGCTCCTGCCCGACGATCGCGGTAAACGGGAGAACATATCTTTTTGCGTCACTTGCCATTGAGGTACTTTTCCCACTAATGATTACACTAATCTGGTTTTTCGTATTAAAAAATATACCGAAACGGAAAATTTTTAATTGCTACTCCGGTATACATGTGTATTATTTCGTTTGTTGAAACCATGATCCCAATTGCTATTCTGGGTCATATCGGACATATGCATTGACGTCATTTTCACGTCGATTCACCGTAGAACCGGGCGCAAAAACTGTGTTTTTGCTGTCCGATGACCCGAAAAAACTGTTGTTGTTCCGGTGAATATCTTCTGGTAAGGTTGCGCTGTATAATCCCGGCTTCCTTCCCGGGGTACTTTTACCACATAATTCCCACAGGTCATGCCTTGAATCGCAATGACCGGAATGGATGGTGAATAGTCTTTTTTCGTGAGCAGACGGGACAATTTCGCGTTAGAATATATATTGAACAAGACTGCCCCTTCAATAAAAGCTGAGTAACTTTCGGCAGTTCGCTCAAATCCTCGGAAACCGGGTCGCCATATCAGCCTATGTTTTTATAACTTCTCCCGTAAATAACCGGTATAATGCTTTCAGGGTTCAGGAAAAGCAAGATTTCCCATTATTTTCTTCATGCGAATTCAGATAATGTTACATTTTTTGCGGCCATCATCATCCTCGGGGTGCTTCTCAACCTTGATGTCCTCACCACGTCGCTCGTCATCAGCCTCGGGGGATACGAGATGAACCCGATCATGGCAGGCGTGGTGGGAGTCCCCATGATACACCTCTTTGTAAAATGGCTGGTCCTTGTCTTCGTGGTCCTGGTTGCCACTTTATCCGACAGGATCATGAATGGTGCAGGAATCTGTGTCATGTGCGTCATTATCGGATGGTACTCACTCGTGGTTGCACACAACACCTTCACGCTGGAGCAGCTCCTGGCCGGGATCTACTCCTGATGGCGACGAAAAAAAGGTTACATCGTTTTTAAAAAGAACCTCGCCTTTCTCAAGCATATACCATAAAATCATAAATAATGAAGATATTATCCTACCGAAGCCTGGCGTTCTTGTGAGAGTGAGTGAGTGGCTGAGTCACAATCGTCATTATAAACTCATTTTGCAGTTAAATTCTTCATTGGTCAAATATGAGTCATGAAGACCTGATCCCGTTATGTCATGCCTCCCAAGAAAAAACCTGATTGCCCTGCCTCAAAAATTTTTTAAAAATCAGAAAATTTATTACAAATTGCAACATTTGTAAGATTATGGTGCCTGCCCGGGACAGGGAAGGCACCAAGCGACTATGTTGCCTGTGAACATGAAAAAACAGCAACAGTAATGAGCGGATAGGGGGGATTGAGCAAAAAAAAAGCAAAAGACACAGTGATAGATGAACAAAATGCAGGGATAACCGGAAAAGACCAGCAAGACAGGATACAAAAATATCACGGTTGGAAAGGCATCCGTTGCACACTTCTGGGAGGATACCGAAAAAACCAGAGACTTTTGGGTATTCCCCCGCCTTTTCAACCGTACGTCCCCTACTTTTCCCTCCCTGTAAACGGGAGAATGAATATGCGACTTTTCCCGTCAGAACCTTTTATTCGGAAAACACAGCATGTATTCTCTTCTCTTCTCCGGGTGTGACCACCACTTCGTAGGTTCGTGACTCTTCATCGCCGACCAGTTTGACGATGTACATGCCGATTGGCATATATGGAATGGTTACCGGGGTTCGCTCACCGGTGTATCGTCCGGAGATATACACTCGTGCCCTGTCGGGATTGCTGGTGTATCTCGTGGATATGTGAATGAATTTTTTAAAAAACCCGCAAAAAACAGGAAAAAAGATCGCGATTGGTCTCGCGCCTTTCCATTTTTTGTTCACCGCAGGTGATTCAATCCTATCTGTTCGGAAAAATAGTTAGAATTCCTCCAGGATCCCGTACCCGTAGGACCGGAGTGTCTCGCTCGCCCTGATATCCGGATAATTCTTCAGGGCCAGGCCCTGCTCTTCCAGGAACCGTTCTGCAGCTTTCATGTGTATCACATGGATACTCTCCTGTTCATCCGGCACCTGGCTCCACCGGTACATGTAATAGATGTCAGGTTTCCCGGGCCGCTCTTTCACGAACAGGTCGCTTCCACGTCGATACCTCTGGTCCTTTTTGGATTCCGATCTCGGAGCTAGATAGATCCAGGGATCGGTCGAGGTATCGAGGACTGTCTCCGTCCCGTCATCCTTTATTATTCTGTACATGATCAACCATCTCTGTGTCATCAGACAACTTAAAGCCGGAAAAATGCGACAAACTACCCATCATAGCAGTATACTGCTTGGTCTCCACAGGTATCGTCGAATCTTCTCCCGACATGCATGCACTATTACTTTAAATCATAAAAATGTTTCGATTTTTTATATTTTGTGATAATTTTGTTAAAATTTGTTATACTATTACGAACCGCTCCAAGCACTAGTGGATTCTTATTCGAACAGGCAGTTGCCCCCCTCAAAAGACTGGTTGTCGCGACCGGGAGATCAGATCCCCTGATGATCATTTTTCTGAACAGGCAATGATGCGGCGTCTCCCGGTTTTGCTGGTTTTTGTCGAAACAATCCAAATAAAATCATAACATTTAATACGATTGAGAGTATTTGTATGATCGTGGTGCGCTTTACACTCCGGTGAAGGCACCCGGACATGCAAGAACCTGTATGACTACACCAACAACTAACTGGATTATTCCAGGAGACGGGAGGGAAGTAAAAAGAGACCCATGAAGACAGGAAAACCCAGGTGAAGAAGGCAAAATATCAACAATTGAGATGCCAGGCATTACAAAAAGCCAGCATACAAGGATTAGATTTGTGGTTGAGGCGGAGAGATTCCTGGCCTGAAATACGAATGGCAGTGGCTAACCTGTCGCTGCGAGGATAACCGGGGAAACACAGAGAAGACCAGTCGACAAGGATGAAAACAGCCTTCTCCCAACCTCAACCCACGTTCCCTCTTTTCATTCATCGTCTGCACATTCTGAAAAGACCGAAAAAACCGGTCTTATTCTCCGGCTGCGAAAATAATACTCCCCTGTCCCGGAAAAAACACCAGTAAACGAGATGATAACCACGCATTCGATAAACTTCCTGCAGGCCCGATCCTTCCCAATCACGGAGCACGTGTCCCGAGAAACCACCACTTCCCTGGTGCTATATACAGCCATGTTCATGGGTACTATCCAGGGAACATCTGAGGCAGCACTCGCACCCGCAGGGAGATGATTCATCCTCGTCAGCCTTATCCGAGACAGACTGGCACCATAAAAGTCTCGGTCCATGAATGGTCGCCTTCAGCAATTACAAGGACAAGGCATTCCCTTCCCTGCCCGCCAATGGTTGTTGTATCCAGGCGGACCTTCAGGCAAATCCGGTCGGGCAGGGTGAAAGGGGCAGGTGGCATAATTTTCACGAGAAGAAAATCCCAGCCACCTTCCCGCTTCTCCTGCGATACCCGTGTCACCCGGAAACCAACCTCCTCGTACCGTTCTCTCGCAATCCGCTGCCCGATCTCCATGAGTTCCGCATTCAGGCGAACGTACCTGTTCTCACGCTCTTTCCGGGGGATTTCGAGGGTTTCTGCGATCGATTCGAACCAGGGAGGGATGGGCATTTTCTATCAGATAAGAATAGTGCTACATAATTAAAATAATTTATGAATAAGTGTGATGAAATGTCAATTCTTATACCGGGTTTGTCAACGGTGTTAGGCCTTCTCGGATAAGGGCGACACTTCATGGAAAAATGAGATGAAGATTATCTATTGCCTGTTGTTATGCAGGACGAGGACGAAGGCAACAGAGATTCCAATCAAGACCAGAAAGTGGGGGAATGATGCGGCGGTAGGAGTCGATTCAGCAGTTGTCTGACTGGATCCTGCCTGTGGGGGAGTGACGAGCGCTTTATTATGCTGGAGTACATCAGGGAGTGAGTCCACCCCGGGAAGCGACTTTGGAAAATTGGTAAAGATAACCCGTTCCACAGATATTCCATTATCCTTCAGTGCCTCCTCCAGACCTTTTGCCATTTCGCCGGATTGCATGTTCTCAATGATATATCTCACATTCCGGTATTTTTCAGGGTCATTGTATATGTCATTGACCACGGCTCTGGGGGTGTATTGCCCCTTTTCGTAAAATTCAGGTGCATAGACATTTACTGCGTTCAGTCCAAGCCAGTCGACTGCCGCATCCTCCTGCCAGATCATAACGACTGCGTCCTGACCCGGAACTACTTCCTTTTCTTCGGCAGTGAGATCCGCTGCGTCGATCTGTGCATGATACTCCTTCAAACGTGCCTCATAGTAATTCCGGTTCGCAGGATCTGCGGCTATCAGCCAGCCAGCCACTTCAGTAGAGAGTTTTTTTGCTCCGGATGGTGCGTTCCAGGTCATCGATGGATCCTCAAGCGTTACCCAGTTCACCGTCCCATAATCGTTTGCAGCCATGAAATCGGTGATATAAGGCATCACATATGATTGGTCTACCGAGCCGTTGTGAGCAATAAAGAGATCTGCATTCCTGATAAAATCCTGCTCCATCTGGATCCGGTTCGGGATGATATCTGACTGCATGTGAGGACATATCGTAGGATCGGCGATGTAAATTGCCTCAACTTTTTCCCCGCCGATATACTGGGCAGGATCCCACAACACAGCTGTTGTCGAGACAACAGTGAGTGCGTTCACACATGGTGTTATCAGAATAAATAACAGGAGTAATAAAATTATACAAATTTTTTTCATACTCTAAATTATTATGATAAATTGTTTAAAATTTTCTAAATGTTACCCGGCGCTTCGGTGAGAGAATCACTGAACCGATAAATACAACCGAAAGAAGAACAGCAGTCAGGGGAGCAACCGGGAGGGAATATTCCATGCCGGCAAGAGCACCAGAAACACTGACTATGGCAGCGACGGCCGGAGCAACAATAAACATAGCAGAGAGACGGTGGCAAAACTGGAGGGCGATTGCCGCAGGAGTGACGAGCCAGACATAGAGCAGGAGTCCGCCCACGATAGGGAGACAAAGAGCAACAGTAAATGCAATAATAAAAAGCATAGCATAATAGACCGGCTTTACCCTGATGCCAATCGATTCAGCAATTCTCTTGTTGAAGATTATCGCGGTGATCTCCTTGTAAAGAAGCGCAATAAAGACGACTGCAACAACGCAGATGAGCGCCAGGAGGTATATCTCCTCTCGGTACAGAGATATGACATCCCCGAAAAGAAGGCCCATTGCTGAAAATCCTTGCCCAAGTGTCTGCATATACGCGATGAAGAAGATGGCAACGGCCATGCTGATCCCAAAGAGAAGGCCGAGTGCCGTATCCGGCGAAACACGTGCCTTATCCGAGAGCGGTCCAAGAAGGAGCGCAACGCAGACACTGGCAAAGATCGCACAGAAGGTAGAATTGAGTGAGAGAAACATCCCAACCGCTGCACCGGCAAAGGCAGCATGCGCCATGGTAAAACCAATGGAGGAGATCTGCACCTGTGTAATAATCACCCCGAGAACTGCGCAGGCGATGGATGCAAAAAGCATTGCCTCGACCGCATGGCAGACAACATTGTTCTGGATAATGAATTCAAGCATTATGGGGCTCACTCCGGGAATTCCTGATGATCGGGCCTACTTCAATTGGCAGGCATTCACGGTCAAGTGAGATCCTGCCATCATGGATCACAACCACCCTGACCAAGCAGTCAGGAAGATCATCAAAGGCATGCGAAACGATTACAACCGAAATCCCGGATGAAACCAGCTTTGCAAGCAACCTGTTGATGGACTCGCGGGCAAACATATCCAGGTTGGAAAATGGTTCATCCAGGAGAAGAACCTGAGGATCGCGCACCAGGTTCTGAGCCAGCAAGACTTTCTGTTGTTGCCCCCCAGAGAGCTGTCCGATTGGACGTGAAGCGAGGTCTTCAATTTCAAGAAGATGAAGAACATTGAATACCGCTTCATTGTCCTCCAGGCCTGGTCTCCGGAAAAAGCCCATCTTCCCGAATCGTCCCATCATTACCACCTCTTCAACGGTGAACGGCGTCAGGGGGTCAAATGAAAAGTTCTGGAGAAGGTATCCTACATTACGTCTAACTTCCGCTCCATTCTGCTGCACATCCAGCCCGCAGACAACTGCATTACCATGGGTGATTGTGAGCATCCCGTTGATCGTCTCGAGCAATGTCGTCTTTCCGGCTCCATTCGGACCACCAATAATTACAAATTCTCCCTTCCCGATTGAGATGGATATATCGGCGAGGGTGGGACGGTCCGCCCCTTCGTAAGCGGTATAGATATGCTCGAGCCGGATTATCTTTTCCCGTGATGTCATGTCTGTTCAGGATGACAATATCTCAAACAGTTCTTCATCCGCCTGGTGGTACATCTCCTCGGCCACGGCCTCTATTGCAGCTTCGTAATCCATGTCCCGTTTCGGGAGCGGGAACGGACGCGGGGTGAAGGCAATTCTTTTCCCTTCGGATTCAAAGATGCAGCGTATGGATTTGGAGGGAATGATCTCGATGTTCCGCTTCCCGAGCGTGCATCCGCTTCCGATCTGGACGCCATCTGCGAGACAGGACTCGGGTGGAACACCGGCACAATGGATCTCGGCCTTCATGCTGAACGGATCGTCACAGAAGTGATTCCGCACATACTTGCCGATCCGGTATCCAAGAACGATATATGGTCCCAGGTGGCCGTGGAATGCGGCAAGGTCCGCGACGGAGAAGTCGCTGTCGATGTTATAGTACCTGCAATGGGAATGTGTATGAGAATCCATGTAATATGGTTGCTAGAATGATATTTAAATTATAGAGATTATGATTTGGTGAGAAATTAATAAATTAATGTAGCACTATAAAACGACGGATTTCCTTAATATGACCTTCGTAAATAACTCGTCCTGTTATTTCAAGAATTTAAAATATTTGGGCTTTGTAGAAACGCGTATGAATCGGGGTATCACACCCGAACCATGAAAATTGTCTAAGACAGTACTTTTTTGTGGGCAGCAAAGACTGAGAGGATTTTAGGATTTAATCCTGCTGTAGAAAGTAGTCCTT